>Ga0210398_10000053_pt1 | contig 141792 bp, 104 predicted proteins | sample IncBWC4OmetaG_FD_161047 | JGI IMG/M metagenome (GOLD analysis project Ga0210398, IMG submission 161047) | Forest soil microbial communities from Barre Woods Harvard Forest LTER site, Petersham, Massachusetts, United States - Inc-BW-C-4-O | ecosystem: Environmental > Terrestrial > Soil >... | reverse complement strand
GTCGTTCCGTGGCAACACTGCGACACCACTTCGCACGGCGCCGGCCTCTCGGTGATGGCGAGCGAACTCTATTACCTCACCGATTCCGCCACGTATAACACCTACGCGCAAAGATGGCTCGCGAACATTCTGGGCGCCAACTCCTGGGGCTCGTCATTCATCGTGGGCGATGGTACCACCTTCCCCAACTGCATCCAACATCAGGTCGCGAACCTGGTGGGAGCGCTCGATGGAACTTCGGGCGGCACACCCGTACTGTGGGGCGCGGCCTCCGAGGGCCCCTCGAGCGCGGCGACTTACGGAACTCTTTCCGGAATGATTTTGTGCCCCGCGAACGGCGTCGATACCTTCGCGATCTTCAATGGAAACGACGGGAGTTATAACGGTTCGAAGGTGGCCATTTATAGGGACAATGTTCAGTCCTACAGCACCACGGAGCCGGCCATCGACCTGACTTCGACGTCCTTCCTGATGTGGTCCTGGCGACTGGCCGGAAGCCCAAACTCCTTGCCCTGACCAACACGTCGATCAGTCTACGTCCGCCTTGAATAGATCGGGATAGGATCTGGCCCGTGAATCCCCTCCTCGGCTGGGCTCGCAATTCAAGGATTGAGGAGGGGTGGCCGAAGGCCGGGGCGGTCGCCGAGCCTCGCTCGTGCTCCATCAGAACGCAGTCATTCCCGCGCAGGCGGGAATCCATGTCTGCGCGTCGCACTTCCACGTACTTACAGAGCAAGCGTAGCGCGGAACGCCGGTGTTGCGGTCCGCGTCTTTTGGCTGTGATGGTTGACCCATCCGATTCGACGTCGCGGATCATCGCGCTTCGTGGGGACTCCGCCTCACCGGCTTGGTGGCCGACGAAACCATAACCCAAGGCACCGGTGCTGCAGAGGCCGCGCCAGTGATCGGGAAGAAACCCAACGAAAAGCCGCGGACCACAAAGGCGGTGGTCCGCGCTACTTGCTTCGAGATAACCACGGCCAGAACAGAGAGAATCTTGCACAGCTTCAGCGGAGGCGCAACCGACGGCGCGAACCCCTTTGACGGACTGACCCAGGGTGCGGGCGGCAGCTTCTATGGCGTGACGTATGTCGGCGGACTCACTTGCCTTCCCGCCAATTTCACATGCGGAGTGCCATCGCGCCCACGCAAGCTGAACCGGGCGGCGTGCCCAGGCGGACCCTCGGACAATCCTTCGATCGCGGAACCGGACGTGTTATCGCCAGCGCTTGCCGCTGAGAAAAGTGGGACTGTGTAGCCTTCGAGCTAGCCCCCGCCGTTTTTCTCCAAAAACCCGAAAAAAAAGAATCTAAAATTTTGCAAAACGAAGCCACTAAGCCCAATAGAATCAATAAATCGACCCGAAAAATAGGTCAAAACGAAGTCAAACGAAGCCAAAGTGGGTCCGGGCTAAGCCCTTTGGAATGAGTAATCAGGTCCCGGCGGTGGCTTCGTTTTAGCAGCACAAAGCCAAACTCGTCCTGCGGGCCAAATTCTCTTGTGCTTCCGTGTCGAGCGTCAAGTTTGCGCGCTTCGGGCCAGGCAAAGACACCCCGGATGGCAAGCCGACGCATCTGAAGATCGAGCCCCGCCGGACCGCGAGCGGGTCCACCCGCCTCCGGCGGACAAGATACTCGCCGAACAAGGAGACACGCGAATGATACCCATGCTTGAACCGATACTGAGTGAATTCCGGGCAGAGGCCGCGATCACCCAGCGCGCCCTCGATCGCGTTCCGGGGGACAAGCTCTCATGGAAGCCTCATCCGAAATCGATGTCGCTTGGCCAGCTTGCCTTACACGTGGCCAGAATTCCAGGCTTGGTTTCGATTGTGCGGCTCGAGGAGTTTGACCCGTCCCAGGTCAACTTCGCCGACCCCGCGGTTCCGGCCGGCGTGGACGAGATTCACAGCGTCTTCCGGGAAAACGTTGAGGCGGCCGAAGCGTATCTAAGCGGTATGAACGAAGAAGCGGCGCAGGGAGCCTGGCGTCTGGTGATCAAGGGAAAAGAGGTCTCGAGCCGGCCGCGAGTTGCGGTGGTGAGGTCGCTTATGCTGAACCACTGGTATCACCACCGCGGCCAGCTTTCGGTCTACCTGAGATTGCTGGAAGTCCCTGTTCCGTCGATCTATGGCCCCAGCGCCGATGAAAGTCCGTTTGCGTGAACGAAGGCTCGCCGTTTCTCGGTTTTCATAGACACTCTTAACGCCCGCGTTTATCCCGGAGATCCCCCATGTGCAGGAACATCAAGACCCTGTTCAATTTCGATCCGCCGGTTACCGACGAAGAGATCCAAGCGGCTTCGCTCCAGTTTGTGAGGAAGATCAGCGGCTTCACCAAGCCGTCGAAAGCCAACGAAGCTGCATTCCAGGACGCGGTTGAGGCTGTTGCCGGCGTCTCAAGCCGTCTGCTCCTCGCGCTCAAGACGACGGCCCAGCCCAGGAATCGAGACGAAGAAGCCGCCAAGGCGAAAGTTCGCGCCGCAGAGAGATTCGGCGCGTGACTCGCGGACGACCTTCGGGATCCATCGCGAGGCCCATTTGTCGAATCGGGGTTCCGCCGGGCGACTATGGAGTGCGTGCAGCCAAATTCAGCGAGGATCGGCCGGAGGAAGCCATGAAATACCTGGGCCTCGGATACTTGGATGAGAAGAAGTGGGATGCGATGACGAAGAGCGAGCAGGAGGCTATGCTCGAGGAGTGTTTGTCCTACGATGACGTGCTTCGGAAGAACGGTCAAATGCTGGGCGGCGAAGCGCTGCAGGGCGCCCGCAACGCCGCCACCCTGCGATTCCAGAGCGGCAAGGTGTCGATTACGGATGGCCCTTATGCCGAAACCAAGGAACAGTTGGGCGGCATCTGGATGCTTGAGGCCGACGACCTGAACCACGCCATCCAGTTGATGTCGCAGCATCCTGCCGTGCAGTGGGGCCCGATCGAAATTCGGCCGGCGGCGGAGGACATCAACGCCATGATCGCCGAAAGGAGCCGGGCCGCCAGGCCATGACCGGCTTACCGCAAACGGACGGGAACTCCCTCGACCGCGTGCGCGACGCCGTGGACGCCGTCTACCGATCGGACTCGCGCCGCGTGCTCGCCACCCTGATCCGCCTGCTCGGCGACTTCGAACTCGCCGAGGAAGCGCTCCATGATGCCTTCGCCGCGGCAATGCAGCAATGGCCGCAGGACGGTATCCCCGCCAATCCGCGGGCATGGCTCGTGTCCACGGGGCGCTTCAAGGCCATTGACGCCATGCGCCGGCGCGCCCGGTTCGACGCCTCGGTGGTTGAGCTTGCTCGCCGGGTCGAGCCGGAAAGCGCCGCCCCTGATGAACTGGAAGACCGGTGCGTCGAGGACGACCGGCTGCGGCTGATCTTCGTCTGCTGCCATCCAGCCCTTCCGTCCGAGGCTCGCGCGGCTCTGACGCTGCGCGAGGTCTGTGGTCTTACCACCGAAGAGATCGCCCGCGCCTTCCTTGCCACCGCGCCCACGGTCGCCCAGCGAATCGTGCGTGCCAAGGCGAAGATCCGCGATGCCCGAATTCCCTACGAGGTTCCTTCGCAGGCTGACCTGCCGGACCGGCTCGACACCGTGCTCCAGGTGGTCTATCTGGTGTTCAACGAAGGATACTCGGCTTCAGCCGGCACGTCCCTGACGCGGCCTGATCTGGCGGACGAGGCGATCCGCCTGGGAAGGCTCCTCATGGAGTTGCTGCCGGAGCCCGAGGTGATGGGACTTTTGGCCCTGATGCTGCTTCACGAGTCGCGGCGCGCGGCACGCACATCGCCCGAAGGCGATCTGATCCTGCTGGACGACCAGGACCGGTCGCTCTGGAAGCGCGATCAGATCGCGGAGGGATCGGACCTGACGGAACGGGCGCTCGCGTCGCGCCGCTTCGGCCCGTATACACTCCAGGCTGCGATCGCGGCCGTGCACGCCCAGGCGCCCACCGCCGCTGCCACGGACTGGGCGCAGATCGCCGCCTTGTACAGCTTGCTCGAGCGCGTGGAGCCATCGCCCGTCGTCGAGTTGAACCGCGCGGTGGCGGTCGCGATGCGCGACGGGCCCCTGGCGGGCCTTGTCCTTATCGACTCCATCCTGGCGCGGGGTAATCTGGAGAGCTACCATCTTGCGCACTCAGCGAAGGCGGACCTGTGCCGGCGCCTCGGGAGAAGAGAGGAAGCGCGCGCCGCCTACGAACGGGCGCTCACCCTCACACGGCAGGAGCCTGAACGTCGCTTTCTGGAGCGACGATTGGCCGAACTCGGGACTGAGTGACCGCAGGCTGGGTCGGGCTTTAACAGCTCCCAATGCGTTGACGACACGGTCTGCGCCATCTCCGCATCCAGGTGACGCATCCATGTCGATTCGGGCATGTCGATTCGGGGTCGCGAATTCGACTAACTTATGGAGGCACGCAAAATGCGGTACATGTTGCTGATTTACGCTGACGAGCAGGTCTGGGGCCCGGGCGAGCGCGAACAGTGTTACGTCGAGTCCACCGAGCTCGCGCATGAGCTTAAGTCAGGCGGGCAGTTTCTGGCAGCCTCCCCCCTGCAGCCGGTTTCGACGGCCACGAGCGTCCGAGTCCGCGACGGCAAGCGGTTCGTGACCGACGGTCCCTTCGCGGAGACGCGGGAGCAGCTCGGCGGCTATTACCTGGTCGAGGCCAAAGACCTGGACGAAGCGATCCAGGTTGCCGGACGGATCCCGGCGGCGCGCAAGGGCACCGTCGAAATCCGGCCTGTCGTGGACATTCCCGGATTGCCCGAGGGCTGATCGATTGAATGCATTTTCGGGAAACCCGGATGTCGAATTTGGCCCGACTGGTTCGACTATTCCGTGAAAGGAGAACTCCATGTTCCCAATGTGCATCACGTCCGCAACAGGTTTCGAAACAAGCGCTACCATGAACCGAATGAGATGGATGAAGGTGATTCTCGCCCTCTGCATCGGCGTCTTATCGACCAATGTGGCCACCCAGGCGGCTGACGACCTTCCCAAAGTCTACGACGCCTCCGTGCCGCGCGAGCGGCAGATCGCAGTCTCTTTGAGCGCGGCCCCGGCAGAACTGTCCGGCAAGGCCACAGTCTATATTCTGGGTCCGAAGGGTTACGAGAAGGTTCGCGAAGGGACCAACGGGGTCAGCTGTCTTGTCGACCGGTCATTCGTGAAGCCGGACGAAACAACCGTGGCGCCCATGTGCTTTGACGCCGAAGGCAGCCGAACCCTAGTGCCCGTCCACCTGCGCATGGAAGAACTGCGTTCCCAGGGCAAGCCCGAGGCGGAGATCAAGGCAGACATCGCGAGCGGATATAAGGACGGCCGCTTCAAGGCGCCCAGTAAGCCGGGAGTCCTCTACATGATGTCCACCCAGAACCGTCTGGGCCCCGATCCCACGACCGGGGGAACCTCAAGCTTTCCTCCGCACGTGATGTTTTACGCACCCTATATGAACGCAAAAGACCTGGGATACGACTCAGTATCGGGCACCATGGTGCCCTATCTGGTCGAGCCCGGCATGCCCGACGCCATGATGGTCGTAGTCCCGGCGCAGTAGGGCGTAGTAAGCGGTCAACCTCTTAGCGATTCAGTCTTGTCAGCGATTCAGTTTTGCGGCCTGCTTTTGATCGCCGTTCTCGTAAATGTAGGCCAGGAAGTGACCCTGCATCTGCGGCGGAGGCTCGATCCCGTAGAGGTGCAGAATCGTCGGAGCAATGTCATAAGCGCTGGCCGCGAATCCCGACATTCTCGTAGCTGTTCTGGATGCGGGGACCCATGGCGATGAAGGCGCCCGGCACGTCATCGCCATCGGGGAAATCGTGCTTGGCAATCACGGGCGTGGTGGAGGGGACGCTGCTGCCAATGGTTGTGGGTCTCGTGCTCATCGCCGAATTCGCGCAACGGCTTGATTCCGTGGTCGGAGATCATGAACAGGGTCGTGTTGGCATCGACAAACGTCAAAATGGATCCGACTGCTTCGGCATGCGCGAGCAATCGATCGCGAAGTCTCCGACCTTGGCTTCGAGTTCCGGGACCCCATGTTGCAGCCATGACCCTATCGCTCCTGGGTCTCAAGCTTTCGGATGGCTTCCTGGGCGGGAGCAAATTGAGGGTCCGCTTCCTCAGCGAGCCGGAACTCCCTGAGCGCCTCCGGGTCGTTCTTCAGCTGATGCAGGACGATGCCGAGGTTGTAGTGTGCCCAGGCGAACCCCGGCTGCAGCTGCACGGCGCGCTCGAACTCCTGCTGCGCCTTGTCCAGCACGGCGAGCTGAAGGTACAGGCTCCCGAGTGTGTTGTGCGCCTCGGCGGAAGTTGGCTCGGTCTTGATTGCGGCCTGCAGTTGCTCCTCGCCTTCTGTCCACTGCTTTTCGATCGTCGCGAGCACGCCCAGGTTGTAATGCGCGGCATAGTCATCCGGATCGATGGTGAGCACGTGATTGAACTCAGCCCGAGCGTGCTCATAGTCGTGCTTCTGAAGCCAGATCGTCCCGAGCAGTTCTTCGGCGCGCGTGTAGTAGGGAGCGATGGCGATGACTGCCTGCAACTCCTTCGCCGCCTCATCGGGCCTGTTCAGGGCAAACTCGCTGACCGCCAGATTAAAGTGCGCCAGAGCATTCAGCGGATCCTGGCGCAGCGCCTGCTGAAACGCTTGGACGGCCTCTTCGTGCCGGCCGAGCTTCTGCTCGTCCAGGCCGAGGCTCAGGCGGACATCGGTCAGCCCCGGGTCTCCGGAGAGCAGGCGCTCCATCGCGGCATCGGCCTCCGCCAGATGGCCTGACGAAGCCTGAAGCAACGCATGGCCATACTCCTCATATTCCCGGATACGGTCTTTGGGGTCCGGTCCGGTATCGGGGGAAGCAGAATTCGCGGCTGTCGACGCAAGATACCCGAGCGCGCGCAAGCGCTCAACCGCTTCGGGACTGAGGTTGGCCGGTCGAGCCTGCCCGCTTGCCTCGTACGGGGAACGAAGCTTAGCCAAGCTCTCGCGCAAAGCCAGCGCCAGCGCGGGTTTCTTCTGGTAAAGATTGACGGATTCCTCGGGATCGAGTGACACGTCGTACAACTCTGCTTTGGGCGCCTGGATGTATTGGTAGTCACCCACGCGCAACCCGCGCAGAGAGGCGGTACCGAAGTGGTCATGTGCGTAAAGAGTCTCGCTGTAGATATCCTCGTCAGGAGGCGGCTGCTTGTTCCGGACCAGTCCAATAAGGCCTCGTCCCTGAAACTGCGAAGGCGTCCCCACGCCCAGAGACTCAAGAATGGAAGGCGCTACATCCATGAGACTCACGGGTTGATCGATCCGGGCGCGAAAGGCGCCCGAGCCCGCGGGCCAGTGAAAGATCAAGGGAACATGCAAGGTGCTCTGGTACATGAAGTAGCCGTGCGTGGTCTCCCCATGCTCGCCCAGGCTTTCGCCGTGGTCGGAGAGGAAGACCACCACCGTGTTCTCAAGCAGCGTGTTCTGCTGAAGGAATCGCCAGAATTCGCCGAGAACGCCGTCGACGTAGCCAAGTGCCATGTCGTAACCCGAACCTCCGGAAAGCGTGCCCCTGGCTGCCGGAATTTCGTAGGGCGTATGCAGATCATAAAGGTGAAGGAACAGAAAAAAAGGCGCGTGGGAGTTTTCTCGCAGCCACCTCTCCGCTGAACGTGCGACGTCTTCACCGGCGCGCTTGACCTCGCTCGGATCTCTTCCCGCTTGCCGATGCAAGTCAAAAGGGCTGTCGTATTCGTCGAAGCCACGACTCAGACCGAAGCGCTGGTCGAGTACGAAACCACCCACAAACGCTCCTGTGGCATAGCCGTGAGATTTCAATACGGTCGCGAGCGAGACGGCGTCTGGCCCGAGCACGGCGGCGTTGTCTTCGATCCGGTTCGCGAAGGGGTAGGTGGAGGTCAGCAGCGAGACGTGAGAGGGCAGAGTGAGGGGCACCTGCGACTCCGCCTGAGTGAAAATCGTGCCGCCTTCCGCAAGAGCGTCGATGTGAGGCGTGGCTACGCGTCGATAGCCATAGCAGCTCAAGTGGTCTGCACGCAGCGTGTCGACCGAGATGAGAATGACCGAAGTGGGAACTCGCGCCTCTGTACCAGCGGCGTTCGAGGCAACGGCGCTGGCTGCTGACGTGGCCGCCATCGCGAGTACGGTCAGCGCAACTTCGATCCTGAGCGGGCGTTTCATCCTGGTCGGCGCGCGAGGCCGCCCTACCAATCTGGCGGCGTCGATCACCCTCTTCCGACGATAACACCGCACGACACCGCCGCCCAGGGCCGCTGTCTTGAGTGTGGCCCAGCGCAGTCACAGACACGTGCCGGCGGCGCGAAAAGAATGTTAGCATTTACCCGCATGCGTGCCCTGATGATCGAGACCAGTACGCTCAGAGCGCGCGGGCGCCCACCATCTGGCGTCCTCCGCTACGCGGGGTTGTGTTTGGCGCTGTGCGCCGCCTTGGCCGGCAGTCTCAGCCCTGCGCAGGATAACGTGGCGTCGCTGGCCGAGCAAGCCGAAGCCTTGGAGGAACAAGGCAAGTTGGACGCCGCCGCGGCGACTTACCGCAGGATTCTTGAACTGGACCCACAATCCGTTGCGGCGCTCAATCGTCTCGGAGCTCTGTGTGTCAAACAACAACAATTCCAGGCGGGCATTGACTACTATCAGCGCGCGCTCACCTTGAACCCTCGCGAATTCGCCACCAATCTGAATCTGGGCATCGCTTACGTCAAAGTCGCGAATTACAGAAGCGCGAGACACCCGCTGGAAATCGCGGCCGAAGACGCGCCGGACGATTTTCAGGCGCGCGAGCTCCTGGGCGTCGCGATGATCGGCCAGGAGGATTACCCGGGCGCCATTCCGCAGCTTGAAGCTGCGTTGCGGCTCAATCCCTCGGACGTGGGGACGATGTATCTGCTTGATCGCGCCTACCTCGAATGCGAACAGTACCCCAAGGCGCTGAGCACCTTCAAACGGATCGAAGAGCTCGACCCCGGCTCGCCCTGGCTGCACGTCTTGCAGGGCCAGGCCTACGACGGGATCGGGAATTACAGCCAGTCGATCGCGGAGTTCGAAGTGGCGCGGCAACAACTCCCGAAAGATGCGACCGTGCGGTTTTCGCTGGGCTTTATGTATTGGAAGGTGCGGCGCTACCCGGACGCGGAAGCAGAGCTCGAGCAAGCGGTCACCTTGGATTCCCAATTTGAACAGGCGAAATACTACCTGGCCGACGCCTGCCTGATGAACCAGCAGCCCGAAAAGGCGCTGCCGATACTGGAAGCGCTCATCAAGGAGCAGCCTCAAAATGCCCGCGCCCTGGCCGATCTGGGCAAGGCTTTCGAACGCCTCAACCGTTCCACGGACGCCGCCCGCTGTTACCTGGAAGCGCTAAAGATCGACCCGCATCAACCAGAAGCGCACTACCGGCTAGCCCAGATATACCAGAAGGCGGGACGGCTCGCGGAGTCTCAACGTGAGTTTGCGCTGGCCGAGAAGCTGCAGCAGGACAAGCGCCAGCAAGAGGAAACTCTGCTGAAGGCCAGCGGCCCTCGGGGGAATTCCGGACCCGGTGCACGGCTGGCGCCGGGAGTAAACTAGGGAGGCTCTGCCAATTCTCCCGAGTAGCGCGCAAAAGGGACGCGGAAGGGATCGAGGCAGAATCATTCCAACCATGAGGAGATTACGTGACAGCCTCCAGTGATGCTTTCCGCCCAATCGTGAAGCTGCATTTCCACGGGAAAACGGTGATCGCGCTGCTTGCCCTCGGCTTGTTCCCCGCGCTGCTTCGGGCGCAGCAACCACAGTTGGTCCCCCAGCCGCGGGAGGTGCAGGCTGCGGGCCAGAGCTTTGAGGTGAAGCCCGAGACCGAGATTGTGCTGTCGCCGGCCACCGCGGCCGAAGACCGGTTCGCGGCAGAGAGCCTGCAGGAGGAGTTGAGGCTCGTGACCGGCCACCAATGTTCGATCGTATCTTCACCTTCGTCCCCGCAGGCCCCGGCCATACATTTGGGACGCTTCGGCGACCCTGTTGTAAATCGCGCGCAAGGCGACGCGGCCGGCGTGGGCGCGCAGGGCTACGTGCTGGACGTGGAGCCTTCCGGCGTTACGGTGGCCGGCAGCGACGGGCCGGGGCTCTTCTATGGCGTGCAGACGCTGCGCGAGCTCGTGGTGGCCGACGGCGAGGGAGCGAAGATTCTGGGTGTGCGCGTACGTGATTGGCCCTCGCTCCTTTATCGCGGAGCTCAGGTGGACATGGCTCGCGGACCGGTGCCCAATCTCACGTATCTCAAGCGAGTTGTGCGCACCATCGCCGAGTTCAAAATGAACCAGCTCTACATGTACATGGAGGATTCCTTTCGCCTCGACGGCGAGCCCCTGGTGGGCGTTCTAAGCGACACGCTCTCGCGCGATGATTGGAAGGAACTGGTCGCGTATGCCGCCACGTATCACGTGGACATCGTGCCTGCCACCGAAGCCTGCGGCCACCTGCACAAGGTGCTGCGCTTCGACCAGTACAGTGGCCTCGGCGAGCGTCCCCATGGTCACGGGCTGGCGGGGGACGATCCGCAGGCGCTGGCCTTTCTCGACCGCATGTATCAACAGATGGCGCCCGTGTTCCCCACGTCCTTTTATCACGTCGGGTGCGATGAGACCTTCGATTTGGGACTGGGCCGAAGCGCCCAGCGAGTCGCAACGGAGGGCTACGGTCAGGTCTACGTGGAGAACCTCGCTAAAGTGGCGGACCTTGTTCATCGTTACAACAAGCAGGTGATGTTCTGGGGTGATATCGCGGTGGAGCACCCCGAGATGATTTCGCGCCTTCCCAAGGACCTGATCGTGGCCAGTTGGGAATACGGCGCACATCCGAGCTATGACAAATGGCTGAAACCCTTTGCCGGCACGGGCATGAAGCTCGTCGTGTGCCCGTGGGTGGCCAACACTGGTGTGATCATGGCGGATTATGAACAAGCAGCCGCCAACATCGAGGGGTTCCTGACCGACGGGAAGAAGGCCGGAGCAATTGGGACCGACATTACGGCCTGGAATGACAGCGGCGAGACCCTTTATGGGCTCGGGTGGTGGAGCATTGTGTACGGAGCCGCGTGCGCCTGGGAGTCGGGAAAGACGCCGGTCGACGATTTCAACCGAAAGTTCGACTGGGTCTTCTACCGCAACACCGATCATCGCTTCGCGGAAGCGATCGAGCGCCTGAGCCGCGTCAACGAAACGATGCGCGGAAACAAGGTCGGACAGATGTATGACATGGACTACGGCGGGACCAGCGATGCCCTGTTCTGGCACGATCCCTTCTCGGCTTCAGGCCGGATCGAAGTCAACCGGGCACTGCCCGTGGCGCCTGAGATGCGCCAGACGGCGGAACAGGCGTACGGTGTATTTGTGAATAGCGCGAGCCGGGCGCGGCGCAACGCTGACACGTTGGCCAATCTCGAGTTCGCGGCTCTCAAAATCGACGCCTTGGGAATGCGATATGAATACGTCCAGGAAATCTCGCAGCTCTATGCGAATGCGGAGGCGCACCAGAACGACAAGGCCAAGCAGGATCTGGTCGGAAATGAGCTTGAGGAAATTGACAGCACCAACGGGCGGCTCCAGGATCTCCGCGACTACACGACCCGGCTCCGGGAACTCTATCGCCAACTCTGGCTCTCGGAGAATTTGCCGGACTGGTTGCCCAATATCCTCCAACTCTACGATCGCAACAGCCAGATGTGGCAGGACAGGATCTCGAGCTTCGCTCGTATCGAGAGCGAGCACGGCGATGGCAAGCCTCTGCCACCGGCAGACTCGCTTGGTCTGCTTCCCGTGACGGTCAAGTGAAGCGCCGGTCCGTGCGTCAAACGGGAAACAGCGATCCGGCACACCGTTCTGTTGACGAGAAGGCCTGGCGGCCGGGCTGCGATCAAGACTGTTGATGAGGTTTATGGTGAAATTCTTATTGATCGTCGCACACCACCGGTGTATGCTTCGGTGCGCAAGGTAATCACTGCTGTTTGATCTTCTTTCGTCGGGTCGAGCCGGTCACTGTTCGGGTGGAGCGAGACATCAGGGGCGATTGGGGCGTTCTCGAGTCGCTGTCTTGGGCTCACGGTCCGTTGGATCCTGGCGCTCACTGCCTGCCTGTTTGACGGCTTCCTAAATCTCAGGAGGTGTACATGGCCAGGCCTTCTTTGCCCGTCGCGAATTCCTTCCGCCATCTGTTGTGGATCGCGGCTCTCGCTATCTTCGTCAGCTTGACGGCCCCACTCGCTCGTCCCCAGACGCTCAACGCTTCTTTGTCAGGTACGATCGCGGACGCGAGCGGCGGCGTGATTCCCGGTGCTACGGTGACGGCAGTTAACGACGCCACCGGAGTGTCCACCAAAGCGATTACCGACGCATCCGGTGCTTATGTCTTTCCCTCGCTGGCTCCCGGCTCTTACAAGCTGACCGCGGGAAAAGAGGGCTTCAGCTCCACTGTTTTCACGGGAATCAGCCTTCAAGTGGACCAGAAGGCAACCCTGGACGTTACCCTCAAGGTGGGGGCCGCCTCCCAGCAAGTGGAGGTGACGAGCCAGGTGCCGATCATTCAGACTGAGAGCGCGACCGTGGGAACCGTGATCGACACGCGCCAGGTGGTCGATCTGCCTTTGAACCTTCGGGAATTCGGATCGCTGGCTACACTTGTCCCCGGAGCAATCACGGACAACGGCGGGTTCGCCAGCAGCACCTTCGGATCCCCCTTCAGCCAGACGAGCTACAACTCCAACGGCAACCGCTCCTCAAGCAACAACTTCCTGATCGACGGCATCATGTCGAGGAATCTTACCTTCGGAGGGTTTTCCCTCTCGCCGCCGCCGGACGCCATCGAGGAATTCAACCTTGAGACCAATATTTACGACGCTTCGTTCGGGATGGCGGCCGGGTCCACCATCAATCTCGCCACCAAGTCGGGCACCAATCAGATTCATGGCGCCGCTTATGACTTTCTGCGGAACAGCGACTTGGATGCGCGCAATTTCTTCGCCTTGAACCAGACGGATCCGGTTACCGGAGCCGTAATTCCCGGTTCTGCCCGGCCTGTGTTCCGCCGCAATCAGTTCGGAGGCGCTCTCGGGGGTCCGATCAAGAAAGACAAGACCTTTTGGTTCGTGAACTACGAAGGCTTGCGCAGGACGGAGGGCGGAGAGGCTCTGAACACGGTGCCCACGCCGGCCGAGCTGACGGGCAATCTGAGCGGCGCGCTCACCGGACACACAGTCAATCTTTGCGGTGCTGGCGGGCCGTCAAATCTCAACTTCGACAGTGGTCAGATTTTTAACCCATCCACAGTTTCTGCTTACACCTGTCCGGCCGGGAGCGCTAATGCCGGTTCGAGTATCCTGGTGGGCACACCGGTCCCCGGCAACATCATCACCAACATCAACCCCGTGGCCGCGCACGCCCTTTCTCTCAATCCGTTTCCCGCTCCGAATTATCCGACCGTGACGAACTTCGCTCAAACCCAGCCGACTACCGAACAGGATGACCAGTTTATTGCCCGCATTGACCAGAACTTCGGGCAAAAGGACCTGGTGTTTGGCCGTTATATGTTCGGCCAGTCGACCTGGAACGATCCCTACTCGGGATATAGCTCGCTGCCCACGTTCGGCGACAAACTTTACTTTCGCGGTCAGAATATCGCCCTCGGCTGGACGCACACGATCAGTCCGACCCTTCTAAACGAGGTTCGGCTTGGCTTTCAGCGCGACTACGACAACAACAACTGCGCCTCGTGCCCGCGCGCTCCGGATTTTATGTCGAACTTTGGAATCCAGAATCTAAACGGGTACTCGACGAATTCCATCGGATTTCCCATTTTCAGCTTTGTGAACTTCGCCACCATCGGGGACTCGGAGTATCGCCCGGTCATCAGCCCGGATATGGTCGAGACCTACGGGGACAGCATCACCTGGAGCCACGGTCAGCACAGCACGCAAATCGGCGGCAGCATGCAGTTTTGGCAGGTCTTCGGTGAACAGGCGGCATTCTCGCCCCATGGCCAGCTCAGCTTCAACGGGCAGTATTCAGGATTGAATGGTGAAGTGGCGCCCACGATTCCTATCGGAGGGCAGGCTGTGGGAGTGGCCGACCTCGCGGACTTCCTGCAGGGGTATCCGGTCAGCGCCAACGAGACCCTCCGTTATCTCGGCACCGAACAGGCGGGCGGAAAGTTCTGGTCTTATTTCGGCCAGGATGACTGGAAGGTGAAGCAGAATTTGACCTTGAATCTCGGCCTGAGGTGGGAGTATCGAGGATTCCCATTTGATAAGCGCAACAACTACGTGACTTTTGTGCCTACAGGGCCGGCTTTCTCGGGCACGGGGGATGGAGTGCTGGTGTCTGCCGAACCTGACGCGCTCAATGACTCTTATTGCAGCAATCCGCAGTACTCGTTCCTGCTCTCGCCCACTACAGGCCAGTGCCTGCTGGCGAGCTCGGCGCTACGTGCCTCGCTGGGCTTTACGGGAGGAACACGCCGTACTCTCGTCTTTCCTGACTATAAAGACTTCGATCCACGCCTCGGTTTTGCCTGGAAGCCGGGGAAGTCCGATAAATTGGTGGTCCGTGCCGGCGCCGGCGTCTTCACCGACCTGCCGAATTTCAATAACCAACACTTCGTGAACAATAACCCGATCAATGGTACGTCGATTCTCTATAATGCCCCCGGCGCTGCGGCTCCCGAGGTGGTCAACGGATCGATCGTCACCTCCCAGAACGTGCTGGCGGTTGGTGGCACGCCGCCCCTTTCGGAGCAGTTCATCTCACTTTACGTCTCGCCCCATTACAAGGACCCCCAAATCGTGGAGTGGAGCTTTGGGCTTCAATCCCAGCTTGCTCAAAATTGGGCAGTAGAGGCCGACTACGTGGGCAATAAAGGCTACTACGAAGGATATCTACATTTACCGGGTAACCAGCCGGCTCCGACGCCGCCCGGAGCGTCGGTCCAGGCCAACCGGCCGTACCCGGATTTCGGCGAGTTTCTCTATACGAGCCCCAACGCGAAGTCCAACTATAATTCGCTTCAGTTGAAGGCAACCAAGCGCTTCTCGCAAGGCTTCACTTTCCTCGCGAGCTATACCTGGGAGAATGGGCTTGACAACAACGAGGGTGACGAGGGATTCGGCGGAGCTCAGGCCCAAACTGACGGTCAGAACGACAACTGCATTCCGTGCAACTACGGCCCCACCTACGATGATGCGCGTCAGCGCTTCGTGATCAGCGGCGTCTGGCAGTTGCCCTTTGGACGCGGGCAGCGCTGGGGTAACGTGGGGGGTGTGGTCGATGAGGTTATCGGCGGCTGGAGAGCTTCCGGAATCTACAGTTATCAGACCGGGTTCCCGTTTCCGGTGACTTCGCCCGTCGACTATTCGAACAGCCAATCCGCCAACTTGTACGCGGACCGGGTCTGCAACGGCAATGACGGTCCAAAAACCGTGCAGGAGTGGTTCAACACCAGTTGCTTCACGGTTAGCGGGCTCAAGGCGGCCGAAGAGGCAGGTACGCCCCGTTACGGCAACCAACAGCGCAACGACTTGACGGGTCCGCCTTTCAGCGATCTCGATTTTGCGCTGCTCAAGGACTTCTCGGTGTCAGAGCGCTTCCGGTTGCAGTTCCGGGCTGAAACATACAATACGCTCAATCACACCAGCTTCTACTACCCGGGCGTCACGGTTGGGACGGGCACCTATGGGCAAATTACTTCCACCTCAAATATCAATCGTGAAATCCAGTTTGCCCTGAAGTTGCTCTTTTAGGTTTTTGCCTGTTTCCCAGGTTTGAAGGAGAGAAATACCACGAGCGGAGCGGCCCACGTCTGACGCTGGATGGCCCGCTCCACTCGTGGCGCCGGATCCGGTTTGTTACTGGCTGACCTCGCGTCTCAGTTGCTTCGAAAGCTTTTCGATTTGTTTCAGCCGCCCCTCCAGATCCTGCTGAAGCTCGCCCTTGCCGAGCCTCTTGACATCAGGGCGGATGGATTCCGCCAGCTTCGCCAATTCGTCAGCCTCGCGCTCCATCTGCGCCGCGTTGCTCGGGGCACGCCGATCGGCACGCACCACGGTTGGAGGTTGGTCGAGCTGAAGATGCGGCCTGTCCGGTTCGGGCGGCGGGAAAGTCTGAGGGATGGTCGGGCCGGATTTGGTCTGCCCCGCAAACATGATGAGCGGCAAGAAGAGACCTGCCAATAACAAGATTCGAATTCGCATCGAGGCCCTCCCCTGTACGCAGTAAAGTTCGAGGCAGCAACCGGAAATCAATGCGAGTTTAGCCCAAGAGCCGCCGATCCTGCACTCGATCACTTCGGCCTTCGCCGGCGTGGCCGTCCGGCATTCTCAACCCTAAACTTAGAGCCTGTACTTTTCGTCCGTCGCCGTCAACTGTCCCCCGAACGCCAAACTGGGATCGCGCGGAAACTCCGCACCCTGCCGGTCGAGTTGGGGAGTTTAGCGCTGCACCCAGTGCCACACCCTCGTGTGATCGACGCTCAGACCGCGTTTCGTCACCAGTTCTTCCAGATCTCGATAGCTGAGAGAAAACGCCTGGTACCAGCGGACCCAGAGGACGATGATCTCCTCGGCCAAGTGCCTGCCCCTGAAAAGTGCCGGGCGATTGTTTTGCATTCCCATAGCATATCCTCACCGCCGAGCTGGGTTGTTTGCAACGCTTACGATCGACGAACGTGGAGCCGGCGGTCGGAGACCGCTGCAGGTCTCGCTTCAGAAGCTCCTTGCGCGTCCCGACGGACGCTGCTTTACTGAACTAAAGTGGAGGGGGACTTATGCCAACCCGAAAAGCCTTGATTTCTGCACTGGTCGGGGCGCTCGTTGCCTGCGCCGTGTCGGCGCCTGTTCGAGCGCAGTCCAACCCATCTTCCTCAAGCGTGACCTCAACGCCGGGAGCCAGTACGGGCGCGTCCGGATATAACCAGCCGCCCAAGAATATTCTGGATGTCATGCTCGCGCCCTCGCCGCCCGCACCCATAGTGAGCCCCACCGAGGACGCTATTCTCCTGGTGTCCTGGCAAGACTACCCGTCGATTTCCCGTGTGGCGACGCCGTTTCTGCGCCTCGCCGGCGCCCGCGTCGAGCCAAGGAATCACAGCAAGCACGACACTCCGGGCGGGTACGGCATCACGCCCTGCGCCCGGAGCTTCGATCTGGTGCACGTCGCCGACCGCGCGCAGGTTCACGTGGCGCTTCCCGCAAACGCCTGCCCAGGCCAGCCCGTCTGGTCCGCCGATGGAAAGCGATTCGCATTCGTGAATATCTCCACCGATTCGGTCGAGCTCTGGATCGGCGACGGCAGCACGGGCGCAGTGCGCCGCGTGCCCGGAGCGCGTCTCAACCCGATGTTTGACGACGCCATACAGTGGATGCCGGACCAGAGAACGCTGCTCGTGAAGCTCGTGCCCGAAGGGATGGGTGCGCCGCCGCCCGAGCCGGTTGCGCCGATCGGTCCGAGCATTCAGGAGACCGAAGGCCAGAAAGGGGAGAGCAGCACCTATGAGAACCGGGACACGCTCGGTAACAAGCACGACGAGGATCTCTTTGATTACTACGCCGCCTCACAGCTCGCCCTGGTCGCTGCGGCCAACGCGGCGATCACGCCGCTAGGCAAGCCGGCCAATTACGAATCACTGACCCCCGCCCCGGACGGGCGCCACATCCTGGTCACTGCCATCCGCAAGCCCTATTCATACGTCACTACCTACGACCGCTTTCCGAAGGAAGTGGAAGCCTGGGACGTGTCCGACATCTCGCACGTTCACGTTCACACCGTCGCCTCGCTGCCGCTCGCGGATCGGGTTCCGGTTAACGGCGTTCCCCTGGGCCCGCGCGATTTTTCCTGGCGCGCCACCGAGCCGGCCACACTCCTTTGGGCGGAAGCCCTCGACGGCGGCGACTGGAACGTGCAGGTTCCGAACCGCGACAAGATCATGCTTCAGAAGGCGCCGTTCAGCTCGCCCGCGGTCGAAATCGCGCGCACCGAGCAGCGATACGCCGGGTTCGACTGGAGCGAACAATCGAGCGCCGCGTTGCTGAACGAGTACGACCTAAACCGGCTTTGGAGACGGAGCTTCCTGATGGACGTCGATGATCCCGGGCAGAAACCCCGCCTGCTTTGGGACCTGTCGATGGACGAGCGGTACAAAAATCCCGGCTATCCGGTCTATCGCCAGCTCGCGAACGGCCAGCGGGTGGTCCGCCTGGGCGCTGGTTCCATCTACCTCCAAGGACCCGGTTCCTCGCCCGATGGCGACCGGCCGTTTCTCGATCGGCTCAATCTCAATACGCTGAAATCGGAGCGCCTCTTCCGCAGCGACAAGACCTGCTACGAGCGATTCCTTTCCTTCACCGGAACGGACACGCGGACGTTCATCACCTGGCATCAATCGCCGAGCGATCCGCCGAACGCGTTCGCACGCACGATCGGACAATCCGTCAGTGCTCCTGATGGAGAAGCGGTGTTTGCTTCAACCAGCCTCGCCATAACCCATATTCCCGATCCTGCGCCGGCCGTGCGCGCCATCAAGAAGCGCCTCGTGAAGTACAAGCGCGCCGACGGCCTCGATTTGTCGTTCACGCTCTACACGCCGCCCGGCTATCAGGAGGGCACGCGCGTCCCGGCCATTCTTTACGCCTATCCTCTCGACTACGCCGATGCTTCCACGGCCGGCCAGGTCGCCGGCTCGCAGGAGACCTTCACCCAGTTGCGGCAGTACCGGCTGTTGCTGCTCGCCGGCTACGCCATCATCGACAACGCTGCCTTCCCGATCATCGGCGATCCCAAGAAGGCCTACGACACTTATCTGGAACAGCTCGTGGCTGACGCCAAGGCCGCCGTGGATGAGGCCGTGAGCCTGGGCGTGGCCGATCCCGACCGCATCGGCGTGACCGGGCACAGCCACGGCGCTTTGATGACTGTGAATCTCGTGGCCCATTCCGATTTGTTCCGGGCCGGCGTCGCTACCAGCGGCTCCTACAACAAAACGTTGACGCCTTTTGGATTCCAGAACGAGCGGCGCTCGGTTTGGGCGGCCACGGACGTCTATCTGAAGGTGTCCCCGTTTTTCTCCGCCGACAAATTGAAGACGCCGCTGCTCCTCATGCACGGCGCCGAAGACGCGAATCCCGGCACAATAACACTGCAGTCCATCAAGCTTTACGAAGCCATTCGGGGCAACGGCGGCACCGCCCGCCTGGTTCTGCTTCCGCACGAGCCCCATTTGTATACGGCGCTGGAGTCGAACGAACAGGAGGTCTACGAAATGCTGCGCTGGTTCGACAAATACGTGAAGGACGCCCCGCCTCGCACCGGGAGCACAGGGCATTAGTCTCTAAACCATAAAATTGCCGTTTGGCAACGCGGCGGCTACTTTACGAGGTCGAGCACGAAACCATTGACGCGCTTGCCAAGTCCGGTGAAGTCGCCAAAGTAGGGAGAGGCGGTGTCGTTGTAAACCGCGGTTGGATTCCGCCGGTTCGTGCTGTTGAGTGAAAAGATGCCGAGGCGGACGAGATGACTCTTGAAAACCGGCGGGTGGAATTCGCGGTAAATGCTGAAGTCGAAGGTGAAGTAAGTGGGAAAGCGCAGACTATTCGGCGCGCCGACGTAGTTTTGCCGGGCGTCGACATTCGAGTAAGGGAAGCCACTCTGCACGTCGAGGGAAGGGATAAAGGCGAGCTTCCAGGGAAGCCCAATGCTCCCGAGCGCCGTGAAACGGTCAGGTACATCGGAGGGCAGGTTGGCAAAAAGATTCGGCCGGATGATCGGTTGCCAAAATGTGCCGAAGAGGTCCGGGAGCACGTTCAAATCACCGCGGCTTTGGCTGTGAAGATACGTGGCGGACAAGCGGACACGCGCGTTCGGCGCATAAACGGCCGTGGCTTCCAATTGGTGGTAGCGCGAGGAACCGGTGTTCTTGAGAAGCATCGCCGGGCCTGAGCCTGCCAGGGTCGTCGGATCCACCACGAAAACGTCGAACGTGGGACTCCAGAGATAGCCAACACGCGCGCGCAATTGCCTGGTGATTTGCCGTTCCACTTCGACTCGCCAAGTGGTGGCGTAAGGCGCGGTGTTGAAATCGGCGCAACCGGAAAGCATCTGCAGCCCTCCAGGGGCCCTCTCGGCGCAGCGGTTGGGAAGCGTTGCCGGGGGAGGAGCGGGAACGCCGTTTGCTCCGAGGAGCGTCACGACCCGATCCGGGTTGGAAGCGAAGTCGGCGGCGAGCAGCGGAAACCGGTCGTAGAAGACGCCCGCGCCGGCACGTACCACGGTCTTGCCTTGTTTGTCGGGCGTAAAAACCAGGCCGATGCGCGGCGCCGAAGCGATAGTATCCCCGATGGTTTGTGTCGTGGCGCGGAACCCGAGATTGAGAGCTACATAGTTTCCGAGTACCCAGTGGTCGCTGACGTAGCCAGAGACTTCGGTGGCGCTGGCGTTGAGCGGACGGCCACCCGTAAAGCCCACATTTTCAAGCGGGGAATTGTCTGCCCCAAGAACCTGGATCGGACGTGAGAGGTTCGCGCCATCGTACGAGCGGCGGTCCGCTTCCACCCCAAACGTCAGGTCGTGACGGCCGAACCAGTCCTTCTGCGGAAGCCCCATGATTTCCTCGGCCTCCTCCTGGTTGCTCGACCGGGTCCAATCGTTGAAATAGTCCCCGCCGAATCCAACGGGCGTGACGAGCATGTCGAGCACACCCTGGGCGCGACTGTAGTTATGAACCTCCAGGACATGAACCACCGTCGTGAAAGTGACAGCGGAAGCCAGGACGATGCGGTCCGTGGCGCTTGCCGACAGTCCCCGCTGCCCGTAATTCTCGGAAGCGGGTTTCGGAATCAGTGCGTCAATGTTAGCGTTTACCTGCCGCTCAGGAAAGAACTGAACGTGTCCGGTCAGGATGTGCCGGTCGGAAAATAATGCCTGAACGCTGGTGTAGGAATTGAGTCCCGTCGTCGTGGTGACGTTGTTAGGCCAGGCGAGGCCGCGCACGTTGTCTCGGCTGAGGTCGTAGTCTACGGCCTCGGAGAAATTCAACTTCCCCGCCCACAGCGGCCCGGTCAAGTACATTCGTGGCTCGAATGATTTGATGCCGACGAATTGTCCCTGCTCGGCGAACATGTGAGGAACCAGGTTGCTGACCTTGTCGTGCCATTGGCCTGCCGGCGCTTCGGTGCTGACGGTGGTGAGCCCGCCGACGAAGCCGCCAGCTTCCGCGAGAAAGGGAGCTTCGTTCACTTCCAGCGAGCTAATCGCGTCGATCGGGAGGTCGATGATGAAGGCGCCGGTCACCGGGTCCACAGCCTCCACTCTGTCGATCTTGAACATTCCCGTGCTTTCGTCCGAGCCTTTGATGTAAGTTCTGCCCTCGGGTGTCCGGATGACGCCCGGCATCAGGGGTAACTCATCTTGGGTCTTCTGGTGCAGCACCGGGGCGGTCGCGACCTGCTCGGCAGTAAGTTGAGCCGGGGGTGCGACGTTTCCAACGGCGGTCACCGGCCCTGCGGAGTGGACTTCAATTTCCTGGCGCAGCACCTCCATAGCGAGCCTGATGTCTTCGAAGGTGGCCTGGCCCGCTTGAATGGTGAGCTTGATAGTGGCGGTTTTGAGGCCGGGGGCCGAGGCGGTCAGCGTATACTCGCCCGGCGGAACATTCACGATCCTGTAGACTCCGGTTTCGGAGGTACTGACTGTGAAATTGGGAGCGCTGGCGCCCGTGGCAGTGACCTGAATAGCCACTTCTTCGCCCGGGAAGACTTGTCCCTCGGGAGTGACCAACGTCACCACGCCTCGAAGCGTTCCGGCGGTCGGTTGCTGGGCCAAGGCCGCAAACGCCACGAAGAGTAGCGCAAGTGGGGGGAGAACAAACAGCTCTCGGAACCAAACCCTAAGCTGCCGCCGCGCTCGCCGAATCTCAATACCGGCGAGCGATTTGTGAGAACCCTCAAGGCATTGTGCTTGGAACGCCTGATTCTGTCCGGCGAGGAATTCTTGCGGGAGTCCATCCACGAATTTGTGGTGCACTATCATCGCGAACGGAGCCGGCAAGGGCTGGGCAACGGCTGACCATGCCGCACGAGTCAGGCGTTAAGCGCCATAGACCGACTCAGTGCCGCCAGCGGCGTGGCGGAATGCTGGGCTCCTATTATCGCGCGGCTGCCTGAGGGAGGAGCGTAAAGCTCCGACGGTCACCGCCGGCCGCGCAGAGCCCCTGGCATTGCGGAACGCAAGCGCGCATCAAGCCGCCGAATCCCAACGCTGAGTCTCCGCACCGCGCCCGGTGTTCCAAAGCCGAAATAACCTCCTGATCCGAGTTTTTTCCGGGACACGACATTCGGAATGATAGGCTGATACAGACCCAAGTTATGTCCCATTTGGAACAGCAGAAAGCATCATCCGGGCCGAGCCGCAATGCACCATTGTTGCCGAGGTGGCAGACTGCGAGCTGGCAGTCAAAAAATCAGCGGAGCTAAAGCCGCCACGCGGGTGGGGCCAATACCTGTTTTGGATTTGCCAGCAACTGCGGCACGGTCTTCAAGATCACCCCATCCGGGCAGTTGAGCGTGGCATCCGCGAATTTACACCAAATCGAACAGCCAACCTACTGCTTTTCAGGCGGTTGCTCTACCCTCAACCGCAACGTCCAAGCAAGCCTCGTGCGGTACGCGGCTAGCCTAGATCATACTCGACCTCAATCAAGGAAGATCCGGCGGGCGTTAATTTTTCCGTTACACTGAAGTGCGTCGGTGGGCCGGCCAGCAAACTGTGAACCCCCTGCACCGTTCTGATAGGCTTGAGCTTGTCTACGGTTCGGGTTGCGCCAAACGACGCTGCGGCTTGTGGTGCGTTGAATTTCCTAGCCCTTCCGCCGCCACTTCGGGGCTCTTCGACGTCACGCCTGTTCCGCCGGCGAACCTCTATATGTAGCCGTGGGAGTTTTGGAACACCGCAGTTTAGCAGGGAGTTTTGGAACACTTGGGCCCAAGGCCTTACTCGCCGGTAGAGACCCAAGAAACGCTAAGTGCTTAATTTGCAGCAGGTTACTGGTGAGCCGTGGGGGAATCGAACCCTCAACCTACTGATTAAGAGGCAGCCTCGCTTAACTCATTCTTTTCATGCATTCCTTTCTTCCTCATAGCTTTACATCCACTCTGGGATTCTGCTTTCGCTCAGAACAGAACCCCTTTCGACCCAATTACATACACTTTTGGAACACTTTTGGAACAGTGCTCGGTGCCTGCCCAAAGCCCGAACCTCACGGTCCGGCGCCGCCGCATCGTCGTCGCGTTTACGTCCCCAACCTGTCCTCTCGTCCCTTGGCATATCGCGATTCAGGCTTCGTCAACTTGAGGCCGTCAGCCTCATCCGCGAAGAACGGGACCAAGGTAGGCAGGAATTGGCTTTCAACGCCCGGCCCTTCGTCCTCTGCGGCATTCCCCTGCGTCGCCCGCCCAGAAACCAGCTAATTCACTCGCGCCGGAACGGCCGATTCTTTCTCGATATCACCGGCCACCCTGAATTCGGCCTGCCCTTCGGCCAGGACCGCCTGATTCCAATCTGGGTAGCGACGCTCGCCGTTCAACAGAAAAGCCGCATCGTCCACTTCGAAAGCGCCGCTCAGATGCTGGACTTCTTCCGGCTCTCCAAGGACGGCCGCCATTACCGCCGAATTGTGCAAGGCTTCCATCGCATCTTCGCCGCGACGATCTTCTTCGGGACCGAAGACCAACCAAATCGCAGCCGTCTGATCGATCGAGCGCGTTTTCATTTTTTTGATCGCATGCGGCTTTGGTTCAACAAAGACGAGACCGAACAGACGCCAAGTGACCAGGCGAACGAAAACGTCATCTGCCTCAGCGAGGCATTTCACCAAGAGATCGACCAGCACCGAATTCCGGTCGAACGCGAAGTGATCGCTGCACTGGCGCATGCGCCGGGGATGCTCGACTTTTACATGTGGGTGGTATGGAAGAGCTGGACGATGAGCGGCGGCACGGCCAGCGTGCCTCTGTTCGGCGATTGCGGCCTTATTTGTCAACTCGGAACCACCGAATATTCTGCCCGGCGCCGCTTCCGGCAGATCCTCGCCGATTGGATCGTCAAGGTCAAAGCCCTATGGCCGGAGTGCCCGGCTCAAGTCTCCCAGGATGGCCAGTTTCTTCAAGTCCGGTCCTGCCGCGCAAATCCGGCGGTAAGGGCCCTGGGAAAACCTGTGACTTCGGAGGGGTCCGGCACGTGACTTTAGGTGCGGAAGATGGCCCTCGTACGTGACTTTAGGTGCGGCTGTACGTGACTTTGTGTGCGGTATCACGTGACTTTAGGTGCGGGTTATCCGGTTACAGCCCATATTTTCAGCATGTTACAGCTGGGCCTGTAGTTCCCTGTAATTCCCTGTAGATGTACCTGTAGTAGGGCCTGTGGAAATCTGGAAAAAGTTCTCACAAGGGAAGAGAGAGGTGGTGTCATGTTCGCAAGATCCAAGCGGGTGGCGCTCTATGCCACTGGCTTGACCCTCTGTGGTGGTGGACTGCTCGCGATGTGCTGGCGGCCGGTGGGCCCGCCGTCTAACCAGGCCGAGCAGCCACTCTCGAATCCAGACGGCTTCGATGCTACACGAGCCTTTGCGGACCTCGAGCACCTCGTGGCCTTCGGACCCCGGCCTGCAGGATCGCAAAACCTCGACCGAGCCAGGCAGTGGATTATCGATCAGCTTGGTCAAGCTGGCGTGACTGCGCAAGAGGATTCCTTTGTTGCTCCGACGCCGCTCGGCCCCATTCCTATGACCAACATCGTTGGGAAGATTCCCGGAGCCAGCCCGTCGATCGTGATCGTCGGCGGCCATTACGACACCAAGCGTACGGCTACACCGTTCGTCGGTGCCAACGACGGGGGCTCCAGCGCTGCCTTCTTGCTCGAAATGGCCAGAGTGCTGGCTCACAGGCGGAACAAGCTCACATATTCGGTGGTCTTCTTCGACGGGGAAGAAGCGGTGCAACGATGGTCCGCCACCGACAGCCTCTACGGCAGTCGGCATCTCGCCGCGAAAGTCGCGGCCAACGGCGCTCAAACCCAGGTTAAGGCGATGATCCTGGTGGACATGGTTGCCGATGCGGCGCTTGATATCCAGCGGGATACCAATTCCACACGTTGGCTACAGGACCTCGTATTCAATCAGGCTCACCGATTGGGTTACGGCCGGTATTTCTCGGACGGCTCAAAGACAATTGAGGACGACCATATCCCGTTCGTCGAGATCGGCATTCCAGCAGTCGACATCATCGATCTCGATTATGGGCCGTTGAACCTTTACTGGCACACGCGGTATGACACCGTCCCAAGATGCAGTTCCGCAAGCCTCAACACGGTCGGACATGTCGTTCTTGCCACACTCGCCGCCGTGGAGGCCTCCACACACAATTCAACCATTCCGGTGAAACGGAGATGTAATGACAGCAAGTATGGAATCGGCTATCACGGTGAAAGGCCAGGCTACGATCCCGAAGGCCGTCTGCGAGCACCTCGGGTTGAAGCCGGGGGACCGGGCGAAGCTCTTCCTCCACCCTGACGGCACGCTGGTCTTGCTGCCAAAACTCCGGTCACGGCTTTAACGGGCGTCGTCAAGCGATCCCGCCGGCCGGTATCCCTTGAGCGAATGCGTGAGGCCCGTCGCGGAGGGGGTTGCGGGCGTCCGTGACCTGGCTCGGCGCCGATGATCGGACTCGACACCAACATCCTTGTCCGCTACGTGCGCAGAACCATCCCGTGCAGTCTTCCATTGTCACGGAGATCATGGAGTTCCACGTTACCGAGGAGGACCCCGGTTTCATCAGCGTGGTCGAACTCGGAACGAGTCCGAACTCGGCGCAGAAAAAGATCACAGGGGGGAGGCCTGCGGTCTCCGCAGGGGTGTAGCGGGCCTCGGATTTCCCTGGCCTCGCTCGGAGCCGCTGATGACAAAAGAAAACAAAGAAGAAAAAAGCTTGATTTCGCTGCCCCTTCATGCATCGCCAGCCTGACCGGCGCTGCCAATCGATTTCACACACAGATAGGCTTCACGGCAGCCCGGTTCGTAATCGTCAAATCTCGGACGACCCACCCCTGGCTCACTGCGGCCTTGAGGATCGGCGCTGATACGGCCTCCTTGCGCAAGGCCAGCGCGAGAAGCTGACGCGGACGGGTGATCGCCACAAAGACGTTAGTAGCGGCGGTTAGTTCTGCTGGGTTCTTCTGAAAGTCATGGTCGCAAACGGCGAAGGCGTGCGGCAGGACGACCTCCAGGTCCATAACCTTTTTCCCCTTGTAGACCTGTGATTCCAGCACGATGATTGCGTCAACCGTACGGCCCTTCACACCATGAATTGAGCCAAGCCTTATGGTTATTCCCTGGTGCTCGACGCTGTTTTCGGGGCCTCTTTTGCCAGCGTGGTCTTGCCCTAGACCTCCCTTTTCATCATAGTTGAGAAAGGCGGCCACACGTCCTTCTGGGTCCGCTTGCCTGACAGTGCTGCCAAATGCGGTCTTTAGATCGTCGCAGAATTGCTCCCATGCCTTCGCTGCCCAAGGAGCATCACCGTGTAGGACGCTTTCGTAAATATGATGACGGATGACAAGAGGCAGCTTCGGATCCGATGCGCCAAGGCAGCGCCAGAGATTCCCACAAGTGACCCGTCTGCCTCCGGGCGCTTTGTAGGCCTGAAGTTCGAGCAGATCGACGAGTCCGGCAACGACGTAGTCTATGACCATGCTTGTCGGCCTGCACTCCTTAAACGCGACGGCGGCTTTCCGCATGACAGCGCACAGACCTCGGGATTCCTCGTATTTTCCGGCCTCTGGTCTGTACCGCGGGTGGTAGTCAATCAGGCTCCTCGGCCATGCCCCCTTCTTCTCATTTCCATGTGTGCTATGCCGGGATGCGACAGCCCATACTTCACGCCTGGCTCCTGCCTCAGAGCCCCAGTAGAGCTGCACTTCACGGGCATACTGGTGCAGCACCCTCCCAATACTCTCCCTGTCAAACAATATGAGAACCCGATGACTAGGTTCCCCTTCCTTGCTTTTGATATTCTGTGCCCTTCGAACCGTGAGGCGGCTTGCAAACCTAGCTATTTCGACGCCGAAACGCCTCGTTTCATCCAGGGGGATGACGTTGTCAGCCGGCGACCATCGCGCCGCTGATGAAAGCTCTGTCCTCTCAAAAAGAGTCTGGTTCTGGTCTCCGAGACGCTGGAAAACAACGTCCGTTCCGAAGAGAAGGTCTAGTAATTCAAGGTGCTCGGGATCAGTGTCCTGTGCCTCATCGAGAAGAACTAACGGAAACCGCCCCCGAATGCGGTTAACCAAGTAAGGCGATGTTTCGATCGCCTTGAAGGCCAAAGCGGTCATGTCCGCAAAACGATAGACACCCTCCTTGGTGATCCGCTCCTTCAGCCGCTCCAGGGCCAAACCAGTTGGTTTTTCGCGCATCGGCATGTACTTGACCCTCCTGACGTTAAGTGAGTAGCGATCGAGGGTCAACGTGCGGATGATCCCTTCATTTCTGTTCTTCGCGCTCGCAAGCCAACTCCGCAAACGATGGTCGCCATTGGCAGTCGACAATGCCCTCGCGGCAAAAACATTATCGTCGACCCACTTGAGGTGCCACCCCCGCCCGCGTAGATAAGGTAAAGCCACAAAACGATGGATGAACGCCGTCACCGTGCCCACGAAGTGGGGGTAGTTGAGAAAGACCGCGCCACCAGGGTGGGCTGAGAGCCTCTGCTCAAGCTCCTCTCGAGCGACGTTGGTATGGGAAATAACGCAGACACCTTGTTGGGTTGCAGTCCAAGTGCGAGCCAACAACGCCAACTTCGCAACTAGGAGGGCGGTCTTACCGTTTCCCGGCGCCGCCTGGATATCGCAAGACTTGTCGCAGGTCAGGAATGCGGTCTGGTTTCGGTCCGTAAAGTCGAGGTTCCCCAGCTCCCGGCCGAGTCGGGCGAGGAGATCTGGCGTTACGTCAGCGACATGAAGAGGGCTCATTTGATCCGTTTGGGATCGACAACCCGACCAGGGTCCTTGGTTGCTTTAGCGCGGGCCTGTGTCACGTACTCGATAGCCTGGACCAAGTACCCTGGCAGGCGTGACTTAAACGTCAACTGATCGTCCTCCAGCTCGTAGACGAGCTTCGCGAGTTGCTCGGCAACGACAGCTTTCGACACCCGCCCCTTATGCAAGGGTTCGTATATCTGCGCTGCGATGTGGTCTGCGGTCTTACTTCCGTCGGACTGCCAAGCCTCTACTTCAGCTCTAGAGGCTTTAAGAACTGCATCCTTGCTCATCTCCTTCTTTCTCTTCGCGAGTTGGACAGCCTGGTGCATGAGTGAAGCAAACTTTGGGTTGCGCGCGAGATCGAACTCAAGCGTCCATTGATCCGATGGGAAGGCCTCAACGCAGCCGCCCGCGTCCTCCCTCAGGGCTGCCTCGTGGTGTTGCTTCCTCGCTGGCTCCCATTCAGCCTCTGTCTCGCGATCGCCCACTAAGTCCTTGGCATCAGCTGGTGGAACGTCCCGATCTGGAATCAACGCCACCGGAACCGGTACGTGTGCGTTATCTTTCCGTTGAAAGATCCGGCTGTAGCGGAACAGTCCCCGGTGGCCGACGTTTACAATCGAGACGCCGTGCTTCCCGAAGGGCAACCCGATCTTTTCTGCGATCGCTGGCAGAAGAATATTCTCGGCATCGCCTTCGACAATCATCACGCCTCGGGCGAAAAACAGATTGGCTTTCGTGGCATCAAGAAAGCGCCGAAGGAACGCGTAATCGTCCTCCTCCAGCTTCGTTTGTTCTCTTAGAAGGGGATACGTCTTCTGCCGGACCGTTAAAATCATGGAATCCAAATCAACACTCGCGGCAAGGTGCGGGCTGTGTGTCGAAAGCAGTATCTGCACTTGCTGTCGGTCCTCCTCGCCTCCTTCTTTCCCGTCTGGCGCGGCGCGGTCTTCGAGCAGCCCCATGAACAACGTCTGGTGCTGAGGGTGCAAGTGAGCTTCCGGCTCCTCGATCAGAAGAAAGCGCAGTTGATCGGGACCACACTGAAGGAGCAGCAGTTCCGCCGCCATAAAGAGCAAGTTGTTATAGCCGAGCCCCCGCGGTACTCGTCCCGGGGAGTTGTTTGGTGGGTCCAAATAAAGCTCAAGTCGTTCGAGGAGTTGATCGAACGCGCCTTTTGATCCAAGCCCCAACGTAGACTTCAAGGAATCATCCGCGAAAGATAGGTGGTCAAGATAAGTTTCGTTGACCATCTTTGACACGCCCTCGACCGCCCGGTTTTGCTCCACAGCCCTGTCGGCGGCCTTGACTATGTCGAAGAGGGTCTTGGGTTGGCCGGCGGGCGCTTCATTTTTTTGATTGCCCATCTCTGGGAGCGCGCCAAGAATTCTCGACAATCGAGATCTGCGTCCCGGGGTCAGTTCGCGCTCCGCATCGCGAAGCGGTCGCAAATAAGTGGCCTTCAGGTATTCCCGAAGGTCCCCTTCAATCGGCAGCCCATCCATGTTTTTTCCGGTTCGGTAATGCGTGAGGATCTTATCCCCGCCTCCATCCAACGTTCGGAGCGTGGCCCGGAGGTTGACATAGAGGCGCAGAGTTCCGTCCTCGTTGTCGCACCACTCAAGGAAACGCTTCTCCTCGGCCGCACTTAGGTGATCGAACGTGCACCGGATGAGCATCTCCCGTTCGGGTTTCCCGGTCGGTCCGACATGGAAATCGGTGGCTTCAAGCCGAACGTAATCGTCTCCTCGCGTCCACAACACAAAACGAGGGGCGTCTATGATGGCCGTCTTGCCCGCGTCGTTGGGTCCCGCGAGAACGTTGAGGCCCGATCGGAGTTTCAGACGGAGTGGCGCATCAGAGGCAAAGCATCGGAAACCGCTCGCGAGGATTTCTGAAAGGTACACTTTCCCCCCTTTTTTTGTGCGTCGAGCTGCGCCCAAGTGTAATGTTATTATACGATCTTGGCTCAAGCTGGCCCACGCTGGTTGTACTCGTCTTCCCGGCGTCACTAGACGCCGGTTTCATTGCGGCGTGGGCTGGCGCAGACTGAAAATCTGCGATTCTGCTGTCCGAGTTTCGCCGCCTGCTGAAGAAGTGGACCAGCCCCAGCCGGAGCGCACGTGCCCGATAGCGGGCTCGAAATCCGCTGGCTGAAACTGGCGCCGGCCAACCTTGATGCCGAAGCCGCGGCCGGTCCCACAGGAGGTTCGGCTCTGCGTCGAGATTTTCCTTTCTCCGCTGGTTCCAAGTCGCAGTGCCGTGCCGCAGGATATCGAGCTGTTCGGGGTTGCCCATGCGTGGGCCGTTCAGAGTCGCGACGAACGCGTTACCATCATACATGGAGTGGGCTAGAGCCAACGAAGGGACCCCCTGCGGCCCAGCACCAGGGAACCGACGACTGGCTGATGCGGACTGAGTCGTGGTCGGCAGGAACCTCCCATCCCAGGCCCATTCAGTCGCAAGATCCGTCAGGAGGAGCGCGTGATGCACGTCGAATTCAATAAGGCTATACTCCCGGACGAGATCCCTGAGCTTCGGGCCTTTGACCGCAAGGTCTTCCGGAAGGCTGACCTCTTCGAGAAGAAAGAATGGATGGAATACGAGTCTTACTGGATGACGGTCGAAGGAACGAAGGTCGGGTGTTGCGCGTTTCAGCCAAATGTAGATTTCCGCGAAGACATTCGCAAAGACAGTCGCAATCCGCGCAGGAAGGGATCACTATACATCACGACTACGGGCGTTCTTCCCGCCTTTCAACGCAAAGGGCTCGGGAGAATGCTTAAGGTCTGGGAAGTTGCTCACGCAAAATTCCACGGTTTCAATCGGATCGTGACGAATAGCCGCATGAGCAATGCTGCGATCATCGGACTGAACCTAAGCCTTGGGTACAGGCTCATCCGGCTGACGCCTAGGTACTACACTCGGCCCACCGAGGCGACCGTTGTCATGGAGCTTCGGCTGTGATTTTGCGTCAGAGCTTGCTTGTAATGTTGGAGCTTCCAAGTGGAGTGCAGCGCCCAGATTCTCCCTTCGTTGGCCCGTCTGCCTCATTGCCGCTCGCTCGTTTCACGCTCCTCGCGCTAGCCGGCCTCCGCTCATTGTGCTAGAGTCTGGTAAAGAGGTGAATGGCAATGCACCCACCCGACGAGATTCTCTGGGGAGACGCGCCCGGCCCAGGGCCGGCCTTGAGGAGTCAAGTCGAGCAAGCCACTCAGGAGGTCAACAGGGCCATGCCGAGCCTCGCTTTCTTCGGTCTCTGTTTGATCGGCCTCGCCGTCTTCCTCGCCATGGGCGTGCTCAGACTCTTAATGTTCGGGCCGTGGTGGAAGCCCGCGCACAGCCCAGCAGTGGCGCGGCATGCTGTGCCGATCCATCGCGAGGCGGCGCAGACCCACGACAATTCACGCCAGCCCAAACACGCGAAGCCACAGACAGCCGAGACTCTGCGATAGACCCGCCCGCGAAGCAAATACCATCATCGCTTCGCCATGTTGTTTGGACCTGGGTATCGATTCCAGTAACCGCAAGTAGGTCGTAGCCCTCGACTGCTGTCCGGGCGAGTTTCCGGGACGCCGTAAAGGTTCCCCCGTCCCCAATCGGTCGGTCGGGGGTACCGGACCACAACATGTAGGGCCATGAGAGCGAAATAGGTAGCCCGTTCACCAGATTACGCACGTCGACGAACTGCACGTCGCCTTCTGATCTCACCAGGCAAGCGCAGGAAACCTCTCATCTGAGCGGCTACTGGGGGGCAAACGCCACACGCAAGTTCGTTCACGCCGTTGACGCGGCAGAGTCCAAAAGGGGCTTTCGTCCCTCTGTTCGTGGACATTCGGTTCCGCCGCAGCGGACGAGCGCTCGGATTCCGCGGTCCTCTTCGGGTCCATGGTGCGGCGGGACGAGGCGCTGTTCTTACCGGCAGGGTAGGCGAGCTGACGACCGGATCGGCTTTCCAGCAACGAGAGAGGCAGGGAGCGGCAAGGTTTCGCCGGTGTGGGTCGAAAAAGGTTCAGGTTGGATTCTTTTGGGTCTCGTGATGGGCAAAACTGGCACCCCAGTGGCTGGTGGACACATCCGGAGGCGCGAATCTGATGTCAGGTTGCGTTCGGAAGCGGTCAGGTGTATGTTGAACAGAGGTTTCCATTATCGACCTTCGAGCGGACCGCTTAACATGCAAACTCAGCAACAGCGCCCGGCCATTTCGCAGCAACTGTTCCTTAAACTCAAGCAGGCCGAATCCAAGGCCGCAATCGACTGTATGGGTGTAGATTCTATCAAGAACGAGGCCCAGGGGAAGCTGGCCCTCGCTCTACTCGAAACCTACGGCGATTCAAGCGAGGGTTTTCTCTATTTTGAGCCATGCACCGTAAAGAGTACACAGCGGCCCCCAGACGCGGTGCTGTGCACGGCTGACACGGGAGTCGTGGTAATAGAGTGCAAGGGTTACGAGATTGACATAATTCAGGGAGTTAAAGCTGGAACCCTTCTCGTAAAAAAGCGTGGCAGGATCGAACAGGATAATCCATTCGCTCAGGTGCGCGACGCGATGTTTGACATAAAGAACCCTGTCGAGAAGCTGCTCGGCAGCGCCTTTCAGGGACCGCTGTTCACCTACCTCGTGACGCTCCCAAACATCACGAAGGAGCAATGGCCTAAAAACTACGAGGAAGCCTTTCCGTCCAAGGAAGTTTTGTTTGGCAACGAGCTTGATTCGAACGGTCTCAGGCAGAAAATCGGCGCCCTCGTTAAGGAGACCTTGCTTCAGTCGAAGCGTACCAAACCGCTCGATCTTTCGCACATCGATGCGATCAAGAACGTTTTCGGAGATTCCGATGTAATTAACAGCGATAAGTCGTTTCCTGCCGGCCTGACAGATGGAACTCTTGGCCTTCTGATTGCAGAGAACGAGGCCAAAGAGAAGCTTCTTTCCCAAGAGCAAAAATCCCTGTGCGAACTGAGCATAGGCGGCTTTCCCCGCGTCATACGCGGAGTGGCTGGCAGCGGCAAGACGGTTGTCTTGGCGATTCAGGCCGCCCGTTATGTCGCTGCGCACATGACGAATCCCGATCTTTTCTCAAACTCTAAGAAAGACATTGCGGTCCTTTGCTTCAATCGGAGCTTAGTCCAGATGCTCAGGAGGCACGTGAGCAGGGCATACCGACAGCGAACGCAGGAAGATTTGGGCTCTGAGATCCGCGTGACTCACGTTAACGGTCTTATGCACCGCCTCATCAATAAGGAAAAACTCTTTCCTTTGACATACGTCAGTACCAAAGGACCAACCGCCTCTGAACGAGCAAACGACTACCTCCGACAGATCGATATATTTGAAAAGGGGTCCCCAGAACACTATCGATCCGTCTTGCTTGACGCAATCTTTGTGGATGAAGGTCAGGACTTCGAGCCAGAGGAGTTCTCTCTCTTGCTCAGATTGCTCAAACCTGATCCGGCGACCGGGGAGAAGACTCTGATCATCTTCTATGATGACGCGCAAAATCTTTATGCCAAAAAACGGCCTGTCTGGAAGGAATTGGGAATTGACGTACAGCGCGGCGACCGTTCGCGGGTAATGAAAGAATGTTTTCGCAACACGCGGGAAATCGTACAGCTGGCATTCAATGTCCTGCTGGGATCTGCATCGTCGGATAGCGGTCAGGTGCAGACTCGTACGTATTCCAATGTGGCAGAGCTAATACAGTTAGGACTCGTCGAGAAAGGAGATTCATATTATCAAGTGAATTTTGCCGAGAGAACCTGGGAACTTCCAACGGTTAAGGTCTTCAAGTCCAGCGATGAAGAGAGAAAGTGGGTCGTTGGTGAGATTTCCCGGCTGATTCGTGAGGAGCAAGTTCGACCCGAACACATTCTGGTTCTCTGCCGAACAAAGCTAGAGTGCGATCAAATCGCAAGGGGCTTGGAAGGGGGGAGGCCTTCTCTTATAAAAGGGCTGCGCAAACCATATGCAGAGGACGAGAAGGACGAGTTTATTTTCAGCGATGGCTGTCTGACAGTCTCAACGACGAATTCGGCCAAGGGTTATGACGCGCACATTGCGTTCCTGATGGGGACGGAAACCTATTCGATAGAACCCGAGGGCCGAGCAGCTTTCTACGTCGGCGCTACTAGAGCAAAGCTCCTCCTTTACATCACCGGGCGAGATGGCGCCGGCACTTTGTTGCAGGAGACTGAGAAGTTGGTCAATTTGTTTGCAAGGCGGCCGGAGGTTTCTACTACGTGATGGTCCTACACCTTCGTTCGTGTCGGCGCGGCCGTGCGGCTAAAGGTCGAGGACTACTACCCACAGAAAAACCGCTCGTGGTTGTGCCGGCGCGAAAAGACGGCAAGGTCAATGAAATGCTTTGCTACCACAAACTCGAAGCCTACCTGGACAAATACGTGGAAGCGGCCGTCATCGCGAGCGATTCGCCCTGGGGCCGTTGTTCCGATCCGCGATCGGCACGACGAAGAAATCAGCCGCGGGGCGATGTCGGGCGCGGACGTCTGGTACATGATTCGTCGCCGTGCTTCTGACGCCGGCATTGAAACGCCGAATCGGCTGCCACACCTTCCGGGCCAAGGGGATTACCGACTACCTGAAAAATGGCGGGCGCATCGGGGTGGCGCAGCGCATGGCCGGCCACTCGAACGCCAACACCATGGGCCTCTATGACGGGCGTAACGATGACGTGAACCTGGATGAGGTCGAGCGGATTCAGATTTTAGTCGCGGAGGAAGGCTCTATGAAAGGAACTGAGGTATTTGGCGTGCTGAACGCCATCGGAGCGACGCACCTTCACCACGCCAACTCGGTGACCACTAGCTGCACCTTTCTGGAGCAAGGTGGGCTGGCTTCTCGTGGTTTTGTCGAGTGTCACGGCCTCAGTCAGACACCGCAATACTCTGATGGGGACGATAAAAAGTATGGAATTTGGGACCGCATTTTTCTGGATTACGTTGACATTCACTACCGGGGAGGCCGAGTGAAGGGGCCAAACCAATATGGGCCGGCTCTGTTTGTGCTCGATCTCGGTTTTCTCGCCGGATTGCCCGCAGGCTTCGAGGTTCTCGTGACCAAGAAGAACCCCGTCAACTGGCGAGACAACGAGCCTGACAGCGAACGATGGTTTGAGGGTGTAGGAGAATTGGCGGCGGGCATTAAGTTCGGAGAATTCGGCAAAATGCTCGTTATTAAGACGCCATCGGGAAGGCTCGAATTCCCGAAAGGGGAGGCGGAAATCTTTCTTGATGATCCGAAGAGACAGGTGTCGTCTGGTGAAGGCGGGTATGCCTATGCTGAGAAGCGACTCAGAGCGGCAGCGGCGGTTGGCAAAATTAAGGTGTCCATCAAAGTGCACGGATGTCGCTCCGATTGCAGTTGTGTTGAAAGATACGCCAAGTACAGTACCCCACAGATGGACTTCTGGTTCACTTAGGTCGCTATGTTCTTGAAACGCCCAAAGGCCTCTACCGATCCGCGCGTCCGATCTCTATTGCAGAAAGCTGCGCGGCGCGGAGATGCACAGGTCGTTGAGCGCGCCCTAATGCGTCTCGACGCGAGCGGAGACAAAGCGTGGCTTCGATCACGGGCTATAGTCATTACGTTTGAGGAGTGCTGGCCGTTGGCTGCGTCGCTTTCTATTGATGTAGGGGTATCAAGCAAACGGACGGCGCTGCTTAGTGTCACTGGGGCGGCCAAGCAGAAGGACGCTGCGGGCCTTGGTGCTCTCGCGCACGCTTATCAAGAAGGGAATGAGTCGATGGCGGACGGTGTTCCCGATCGACGCACCCTGAGAATTGTCGCGGAAGCACTGGGCCGGCCAGCGGCGTTTTTCGAGTGGGTGTTCAGCCAGAGCAACTCGCGACGAGCGACTGATTTGATCCGGTCCGCCCAGCGGTATCTAGCGGCAGCGACGTGGCAGTGGGATAAAGCTTGCATTCTCGCAGGTGCTTTGTTGGCCACTGTTGATGATGTGCCGACCATAGAACCCGCGGACCCACCGTCAGAGGAATTCCCTTATTGGGTTGCTCTCGACAAGCACACCCCAGAAGGTAAGGTCGCGCTTGGCGAAGTTGCTAGGCAGGTGAACTCGTCATACCGGCAACTGATCTGGGCGAGCTTCTATTGCGAGAGTGCGCGGGTGAACCGCCTATCGTCATCACCGTGGTGGGACGCCGAAAGAACGTGGCGTCTGGGGCGCGCTGGGCTGTCGTGGGATACCGCGGAGGAACTGTGGTCGCGTGCCCGACCTCTGATGCGTCAGCATCTTGAGGTCGAAGCGGCAGCTCTCCAGAAGTTCGTCGATCCGGTTACGTCGCCGCAAGGCGCGCTGACTCTTGCTGATCAAACAACGGGGTGACCTGTCCATCAGCCCATTGCCGGAGTTTCCATCTCCTCTGGCTTGCCCGATTTCGCTAGTTCAGGGTCGATTTCTTCCAGACCGCCGTCATTGTGTCGGTGTTGGATTCGGCTAGCGGGACTCAAATCAATCTGCAGTTCCGCCACGATCCCATCCCGGTCAGCTTCGGGAATTTGGCCTAGTAAATAGGTAATCAGATCCTCCTGGCGGCTCTGGCCGAAGACAATGCGGTAAATCGCCAGCGCACGGCGCAGTCCGTACAGACGTTCCACCTCACGACTGAATGGCAACGCCGGGACATGCCGCTCGATCTTCGCATCACCGGGGAAGAGCCAATAAGGCACGAGATCATTTTCCTGTATCGCCCGGCCTTTGCGACCAAGCTCAAACGCGCTCTCCCACACATCGGCGTCACCCTGACGCAAGGCCACGGCCGCATACACCGCCGCAACATTCTTGCGGACCGCATGTCCTTTGTAGCGATGTATACGGCCTTCGCGCTGTTCCAGGTCGACCGGGTTCGACGGTAGGTTCCAATGGGTTACCGCGTGACAGTAATGATGAAAATCAAGACCCTCCTGCCCGACCGAGGTTGAAACCAGTACGAACGGCCAGAATGGCGAGTTGAACGCCGCGCGCACGCGCTCTTTGCGCGTTGCTGCAGACGAGCCATCGAAGACCAGCGGCGCTTCTTCGTCCGAGCGTTCATCGCCAAAACGCATGGCGAAGCGAATGCGCATGGGCTCAGTCTTGAGGTCCATTTCGCGGGCGTACCGCGGTGCCTTGACTTCATCGATCCGCAGCGATGCGGCGCGGATTGTCAGCGCCGCAATCAGCTCGGTGCCCAGCTTTTCCGCTATCTCGGCTGCCGGCAGCGTAGCGACACTGAGCGACTCGCGAAGCAGATGCGTGTATTCATCGAGCACGGCCTGCAGCCCGCCCGCATGCGCATATTCCAGCACGCGCTCCCAGTATGGTTCGCCGCGAAACTCCGTGCGAACCGCCTCAATGACCTCTGCGTGATTGAACAGAGTGAGAAATGCTCTTCCCGAGCGCGCGGCCATATCACGCAGGGGAAGGCAAGTCGCAGGGGCAGTGCGGCTTGCCCGCGCGTAGGCACGCATGGCGGCCGTCGCCGGGGCGGCCGAGGCGGCCAGCGCGAGAACATTAAAGAGATCATCGGGCGGCGTGCCGAGGCGGCCTTTCCCGCTAAGAATGGAATCGAGTGTCTGTTTTGCCTGCTCGACGTGGCTGGACCAGCCGTCGTCTTCGTCGCCCGCTTCCGTGCCGGCCCATGTTTGCGCCAGGTCCGCGCGCTCCCACCATTCATGCGCTGCGGCCGGGAATTCCGCGTAGTCAAGCAGCATCGGCGCAAGCCAGTACCACCGATCATCGGTGCTGGTAGTGACCTCTTGAGCGATCCCGGCCTTCTCAATCAAGCCCTTTATGCGAACGACGAACTGCGCGAGCACCTGTGCCGCCGTCAGACGGGTGCCCCGCGCCAACTCTCGCGGGTCGCAGTCGCGTGCAAACGCAAGACTGGGGTAGATGAGTAAGAGCACGGGCAGACCGGTGAGCCGTCCCTCCGATGTCGTAAACCGCAACAATCCCCGCTGCTTTTTCCAATCGTCCTGCGTCAACCGGGCACGGGGATGGGCCGCCCGCATCATCCGGCGCTCAGCTTCATACGAAACGAGCGACGCTACGGCGCGCGGAACCATGTGCCAGGCGGAGAAGACGAGCCTCTTTGTCACATTGGCCAATTCCGGAGCGGCGAAAGGCCCTTCCGGAGCGTAATAGCCAAGAGACGGTGGCATCCAGAGCAGCCGCCACATTCCGCGGTCGACGGTCTCAGAGAGCACTTCGCGCAAGCGCGGATTCGCGGCCTCAACCGGCTTATAGGCGCGCGCGCAGTCCAGATCGAGAAATGTCTCCGGGAACTCCCGTACAAGGCGCACCATCTTGTCTTTTTCGGGCGCATCCTTGAAGGCCCGCTTCAGAGCATAGTTATCCATGAAATTAAACAGGTACGGTGCAGACTTCCAATATTCGACGACATCTCCCTCTTCCACCGCGTCGGCAACGCGCTGCGCGCCCAGAAAGGCGCGAACATCGACGGCGTGGAGCGAGGCATCGGCCGGTGGCGCGTCCAAAAGCATTCCACCGCGCATGTTCGAGGACGCGAGGCGTTCGGTGCGTGCCATCACCCGGCTCAGACGGTGCTGGAGCGCTGCTTTCGCCCTCCGCAGTCGCATCAACCCGTCGGGCGTCATTACGGCAGGCAGAGCCGCCCGGTATTCCGCCAATATCGCCTTGCATCCGTGCGCGTCACCGTTTTCCAGAAAACGCAGCAATGCGAGGAAGTCGCCGTAGTGATCGTCATCGGTTTCATGATGGAGACTCAGGCCGCGATACGGCGTGGCCGAAAGCAGAAGAACACGGGAACCCTGGCCAGCCTCCGAATCAAATAGGCCGCGCGCGAGGTCTCCGGCGTCTGAATCTTCATCGAGTAGATGTTTAAAGCGCTGAAACTCATCCAGAATGATCAGGTCTGGCTTCAGCGTCGCGATACAAACGCGCGCGAGCAGCCGTCTCAAGTCGCCGATCCACCGCGTCCGCAGCTTCTTTTCATCGCGCGACACTCTGGAGTCGATGCGCGAGAATATACCGCGCAACTCCTCGAAGCGCGTGCGGATATCCGGCTTCCCGGCCTTTATATCCTCCTTCACCTGCCTCGCCAGGGCGGAAACGAACTCGTCCGCAATTTGTTCATTCAGTTTCTCGAAGTCAAATGCGTTCAATCTCCGCTTGAAGGGAGAGGCCCCCGCATAGTCCTGCATGACATAGCGGGAAGCGCGAGACCGGCCGATTCCCCATGCGCGATCCAGCAGCCAGTACAGGAGAACGCGTTCGTCGATCCGCCCGCCGCCCCCGGTTTGCTCGAAAGAGGTGGCGGGCGTCAGCGCCACGAAGTTGACGCGATGGCGCCGCAGGTCGTGCATCTGCAGCGGCAACAAGGTGAGCCGCGTGGCCTGCGCTGCTTCCTCGCAGCCTGGAATTTTGAGACGGTCTATGTTTTGGCGGGCAATGTCCGCGTTGGAACAAATGTAGATCACGTCAACGCGGCGCCCCTTGTTGCGGGACACTTCATCCCAGAGGTGATCAATCGTTCGCGCAATCACTCCGCGTGCGACGAGGGTCTTGCCCAACCCCACTTCGTCGGCGACGAGAAACCGCCGCGTCGGGTCCCGCCCGTAGAACCGGTCAAAAACATAGTTGACCGTTGCGAGCTGGAAATCCTTCAGGCCTGCGAGAGCCGATGGTGTGTCGGGACGCGTTATCATTTCGCCATCGCTTGCCGGGCGGCATCCCAGATGGGACCCCAGATTTTCTGGAAATCATCGCTGAGCAGCTCCGAACTTCCCTGCTGCTTCCGGAGAACATCGAGCAGAGATTCGACGCGTTCGAGTTGCGCCGGACTGCGATGAAGCGCACGCAGCATCGTCTCCAACAAATAGGGATTCCGTAAGCCACGTTCCGAGCCGTTCCCCGGAGATTTTAGCAACCGGCGCAGATCGCCTGAAGAAGCAGCCGCCTCATCGCCACAAGCCAGGAGGAAGAGGATATAGCGGAGCAATTGATCGCGGTTTTCGATCAGGGAACGCACAACCCTGTCTTGCCGGTCTTCCGGTGCGCCATAGAGCGGAAGATTCATGACAAACGCCGAGTTGCGCTCCGTCTCATCGCTAACCGCGGTAATGGAAAAGGCGATCAGAGGCGTCAGCCCGGCATACGATAGCCGGGGAAAGACGATTGATTTCCCGAGTGCCTGACCCCGCTCCGCTTGTTGTGTTATCGGCCATGCACGCATCTCGACCGCCGCCTTTGGCCAGCGTGGCGGTTTCTCCCACTCAAGCCTCAGGTCAAACAGGTCTTTTTCATCCGCAGCAGTGACGACCAGCCGGGGACCAGCCGCGGCTATCGCCCGCTTCATGGCCTGGAGCAGATCGTCGAGCTTCTGGGCCGTAGTGTCGGCCGGCACAGACGGCGCGTTCACGTTGTACGCCTTGAGCAGGTCGGCAAAATTTGTCTCACCCTTCACCTGCCGGAGAAACTGCTCCACCCCGAACCGGCTCTTCTTGCCCACGAGTTCAACCATGAACTCGACGTTGTGTTCCAAGGCAGGCACAGTCGCGTTGAACGAGCCGCTGAATATGCTCGCGTCCCAGCCGTGATCGATGACGAAGAGCTTCGCGTGCAGGCCCTCCAGGACTTCGTCTCTTCCGGACGGGGCATCATCATCGGATTCATCGACAAGTTCTGGCGCCAGGAAGCTGACGCTCTTGCAGCTCTGCAGGGTCTGTCGTGGCAGTTCCTGCAGACACTCCGGACCGGATACGAGATGCGTCTCGCCGGTGTGATCCAGGAAGTCACCCACCACGGAATCTGAGATGAAAGGCGAGACGATCAATGCCTTGTCTTGGCGCGCGCCGAAGGGCGCGACGGCTCTTCCGTCCAGGCCCGCGACCCAGAAGCGGCACCGGCTATCATCGAAGCCTTCAGGCCATGTGAACTTCACGCGCCGGAGTTCGTCCGCAATCTTCTCCACCCCCTGACGACGCGTGGCGGGGAGCGGGCGCCGGGCGAGACCGGGTAGCGCCGCCACCAGATCGCCCAGAGGATGATTGACGGCGATGGCATTCGAGCGGTCGGTCAGTTCGCCGTCGAGCGCGACAACGGTGTCCCAGCAACGGTCAAAAGTCAGGTTGCGGCTGAGGCAGAGGACGCGATACCGGATCACGTCGTCGGCGGCAATGAAGCGCAGCGCCCAAACCTTCGGGTGAAAGACGCCAGCCTCGTCCGGCGCCTGCACGTCACAAATGCACGGTTCTAGGAACGTGACAAGCGGCGGATACTTGGACGGCAACCGAATCTGCCCGCTCTGGCAGAAGATCGTAAATCGATTCCCGTAACGCCTCAGCGCCTCCAGCAGTGCTAGTGGATCGGCGACCAGCTCGCCGTCCTCGTGTTCCCAGTCGAAGAAAGCGAATGACAGCGGGAGCATCAGGGCACTAATGAGATCGAGCGAATACGTGGTGCCGACGGCAATGTCGAGTGTGCAGCCAACCGGCGGCCGGAGCAGTTCCAGCAAGTGTTGTCTCTCATCCGGCCTAAGCATCAGGTGCCTCCAGGCCATCAAAAATATCTCCGAGTAATCTCTGGCTTATGAACCACCTGAATTCCAGCTGGGCACTGCCGGAATCGCCAGTCCACAGCTCCTGCGCACGGGGATTGTCTATTCGGGCCAGGCTCTTCTTCAGCCGGCGCTCACGGTCGCGGATCAACAGGCGGGCGGCTGAATTGTCGCGCAACCGCGCCGCATCGCCGCCCAAGGCGAGGTCCCACCACGTATTGATGAATTCGTACGTGGAGGCTGTAATCCGCGGATTAATGGAGCGGACCAGTTCCCAGAAACGCTCCCTGTTCCATTGCGCCAGCGCGCGGGAGCGCGCCGACAGCAATTTCGCCCACTCTCCGAAAGCTCGACGGTATTTCGCAATGCCCTCGCCCCAGCGGGCTTGTTCGGCGAGAACTAGGTTGTAGAGCAAAGGCGCGCCGTGCATGACCTCCGAGAAGTTCTGCGCCTGATCGAGGATTTCCCGTAATTTCGGCGGCAGTTGCGCACAGTGCGGGTGCTCCCACGCGAACGGCACATCGTTGCCTCGTTGCCGCTGCGCAACCAGCTCCGCCAGCAGCGATCCGGAGCAGGCCGGGCTGAGGCGGATGCGCTCGGCGAGATATTCGGCTTCGCCGCGCGTCAAGCTCAAGGAACACTCTCTCGGGAAATCATCCGGCGGGAGAACTATCCCGGCGTGCCAGTTGGGTGAAATGAGATCATCGTGCTCAACGTCACGCTCAGACGCGCGCCCGCCGTGCCGGATAAGCTGCGCATAATACCGATCGATGCTGCGGTGATACTGGACCTGCGCTCCCTTGAAGTTTCGAATTCCCCAGATGCTGAGCCCCTGCCAATAAACACTGCTCGGAAGCCGTTTTAGTGTGGTCTTCGCCACCTTGCCGATGTTTCCGTCGTTATCATCCGACCGCTCGATGGGCTCAACAAGATTCAGCTCCGCCTGCCGCGCGCGCGAGGCTATCTCTGCTGACGCGACGCGCAGTCTTTCTAGCCTCAGATACGCCCAGGGGACGAGAAGAAAATACCGCGCGCGCGTCATGATCGTGCTCGTGCCAGGGAAGAGCATGTCCGCGAAGGCGTCACGCACCGAGCCAATTCCGAGCTCGTCGCGTGTGTCGTGCTCTCTGAAAAGATCAACGACATCGAGCATCCTCCGACGCTCACGCTCCGAGTAATCCAGCCAGGCAAACACCGACATCATCGCTCCCCGTTTGCGAGACGCAGATCGTCATGCTCAAACGCCGACGCCATGCGGTCTATCTCGGTTTTACGAAGGCCGTGTCGCGCCGCTTCTTCGCGCCACCCCGACACGGCGTTGCCGACCTCTCTTGCAATAGCGCGGGCCTTGCCCTCGTCCAGCTCGAAATACCCTGCTACTTCCATCGCCAGTGCGAGCGCGGCTGTGCTGTCATCCTCGGTGATCGCCGTGGTTAGGATACGCGGCTTAATGTCGGTTGGCACCGGGTTGAGATCGTACGCAGGCGACAAGCGCCATCCCTCCTGCCCTGAGTACAGAAAGCCGTGATTGCGCAGGTGGTCGTCCGTATTAGAGATCAGGATGCTAAATGTCAGGCGCCGCCACAGTGCTTCCATGTCGGCACTTGGCCTGGCTCCGTGCTGGCGGAGCGCGTCGACGATTTCCATATAGCTATGCCCTTCATTGTCTTTCGCGCCCAGCATGCTCATGGCGGATAGAAGGGGAACGCGGCACTTGCCTTGGCGGTCAAAACGTCGCAGCAAGATCACGGGCTTCTTCGCCACCGTCTCAACCCGGCTGTCAGGCACGGCAATGCCGGCTTTTGCCGCCAGGGAAAGGGCCACCGCTTCCCACATGACTGTGTTGATTTCATCGTCGCGGCGCGGAAACTTGGCGATCGCGAGATGACCGTTCTTATCGATGACCGATGCCTTGGGGCGCGCGCCGCCAAGCGACGATCCTGGTGCGAAGAGGAGACGCAAGTCCTCTTCGGTGTCCCTGTCCTCCATGACGTGTTCCGCGGCGGAAAGCAGCTCCGGCAGTTCGACCAGGGGGGGAATGCGCTTGACACCCTCCTCCCCCAGGAACGGACCGCCCGCCCGCTCGGCAAAGCGCAGCGCGCCCTGGCGGGCCTCGTCGTCCACGAGCAGCAGATAGTCGATTTCCTGTAGGGTTCGCGGGGCGCTACCATCACGCTCCGCACGCCTTCGTTCCATGCGACGCATCAGCGCCCGCCCCCACCGATCCGGTGCGGAATCGCCGAGCGCGCCGAACATCGGAGTATCGCCCGGTGTGTGGAACGGGCCAGGACCAAGCTGAAGGGCTGGCTCTAGAGAGAAGCGCGCGGGATGTTGCAGCCAGCCTGCGTCGTATTCGAAGGTCGCGCTTTCCCTATTCTTGCGAACGCGTGCCCACAAGCGCCCCACCAGACGCGGAACGCCATCCAGGTCCACGTACACAAGCGTTTCCTTGTCCATCATTTCCCTCGTACGGGCTTCTGCTTTCGCACCCCGCGAATGCGTTGCGGCAGATTCTCCTCTTCAAGCTGCAGACCCACCGGGTCATTCTTTGGATCAGCCAGATCAGCAAGACGATCCGCCATGCCCATGACGAAAAGGACCGTAGCGTAGCTCGACATTGAGACTCTAGGGGCGCCGCGCTCCACACGGATAAGTGTCGGCTTGCTGATAGAGGCGCGCTGTGCCGCGATCGCCATCGGGATGCGGCGTCGGCGGCGCGCGTCCCTGATATCCCGGCCGAGCTTGCTCAGGGCACGCCTTACTGGTAACGGTAGCGTTGACAAGTCTCCACCCCCTCACAGTTAAGGTAAACTATAAGATACCATATCGCATCTAAGGTAAACCATAAGACATCTTAAGTCAAGGTCCGGATTTAGGTGATAAAACAAACAAAGGTAATTGCCATTCCCTGAGTGGCCCTCCATGCGCTCCAGTGAGGCCAGGTCGTCTGCTCTCTCCCTGAAAGGGAAAGACTCGCACCCCGCGGCGTCCGCGACCTGAGGGGAGAGGGAGAAGCGAGCTTCGGGCTCAATATCCGCGTTGCTTGCCGGCCCCTGTCGCCAGCTCCCCGACTCCCCCGTTAGTTGAAACTGTCGCCAGCTTCGGACGGGGCGCTCTCCTAGCTCCGTTGTCGCCTTGGAAACCATTTCGTCAGCCCGGTCCGTTGCCCCACCCGTTGTTCTTCCGTCCGCCCCCGAGTGTCGTGACCATAGGCTGGCTGCCGTTTATGGCTCTGGTGCCTCGACGCTCCCTCTCCTCGCGCTCTGTGCGTTCTGATTGAACCATTTTCCGAACACCCTTTCTGCCAGCTCTGCGGGCACCGCTTCGGGACCTTTCCGCGCCCGGCGGACGCATGCTCTGCAGGGCCTCTGCTTCGGCTTCGCCGCCCTCCGGGTTTGTGGCTCCCCCTGAGAGGTTCCCCCATAAAAAGCCGCCCTTTGCCTTGGGAGCGGGGTCCAATCGCTTTTGGGTGCCCCGCAGAGACGGGGCAGAAAGGAAGGAAAATCGTGTACTTCAACAAGATCGCCTTAATCGGATTCCTCGGCAGCGACGCCGAGGCTCGGACAACCAAGAACGGGGCCAGCTACACGGTCCTGTCACTCGCCACCAAGCGCTCCTGGAAGAACGACCAGGGCAATTACGAGTCCCGGACCTATTGGCATCGGGCCGTCGCCTGGGGAAAACTTGCCACGTTCGCTGCCAGCCTGAAAAAGGGCGCGCACATTCAACTGGTCGGGGAGCTTCGCACGCGGGAGTACGAGAAGGAGTACGGCAACAAGAAGAAGTTCGTCGTCAAGCAGCGCGTGTGCGAAGTCGCGCTCGACTCGATTCTGAAACTCGACCGCGCCGAGCGACAGGAAGAGCCGGCACCAGACATCGAGCCCGCTGACGATCCCGCTTAGCCAGCCTCGCTGGGGCCTCGGGCACGCCCTCGGGGCCTTCTCTCCCTTTTGCCCTCATCTCCCTCAGGACATTCTTCCGACTTTGAGGTTGCTTCGGCGGTGCTATCGTAAGTTTCTTCCGCGTCGAGCAACACAAGGATCCAATCGCGCTGCCCTGCATGGGCGGATGAGGTCACAACCTGCTCGACGGATTGACCTTCGCCGCCGCCGCACCCCATCAGAGCTTCGAGGCCGTGCTGCTGCCGAAGTTTGCCACCCAGATGTTAGCCCCGTCAAAGGCCACGCCAGCGGGTTGCGTTCCCACGGCAAATGTCCCGAGCACGGCACCCGTGCTGGCAAGCAGCTTAGTCACATTGTTGCTGCCATAGTTGGTCACCCAAACGTTGGCCCCATCAAAGGCCACGCCAGTGGGTAAGCTCCCCACACTGAAGGTCCCTAGTACTGTCCCATCGTTGGCGCGCAGTTTGCTGACGGTCTTGCTGCTCGCGTTCGCCACCCAGACCTCGGCCCCATCAAAGGCTACGCCTTCGGGAGTGGTTCCGACGCTAAAGGTCCCCAGCGTAGCGCCAGTACTGGCGCGCAGCTTCGTCACAGTGTTGCTCCCAGTGTTCGTTACCCAGATGTTAGCGCCGTCAAAAGCCACGCCCGAGGGTCCGCTTCCCACGAAAAAGGTACCTAAGGTAGCGCCAGTGCTGGCGAGCAGCTTGGTCACGGTGTTGCTGCCCCCGTTTGCCACCCAGATATTTGCCCCATCAAAGGCCACGCCGTTGGGGAGGCCTCCCACACTGAAGGTTCCTAGTACAGCGCCTGTGCTGGCGAGCAGCTTCGTCACATTGTTGCTCGCTTCATTTGCGACCCAGATGTTCGCGCCATCAAAGGCCACTCCAGTCGGAGTGGTCCCAACGCTAAAGGTTCCTAGCGTGGCGCCGGTGCTCGCCAGCAGCTCGGTCACGCCGCCGCTGCCGGAGTCCGTCACCCAGATGTCGGCCCCATCAAAGGCGACGCCATTGGGTACGCTTCCCACAGCAAAGCTCGTCGTCAGGTTTGCGTTGTACCAATGTAGGATCGCGATTTGGAGCGGGTTCTTGGTCGAGCTTGTCACGCCGGTCAAAGGCACGGCCGACTGCACCGATGAGTGCTGCTGCACCTCCCACACCTCGCCCTGGGCTTCGACGTGACGTAAGTGCGGGACGGGCAGAAGGCAGGAAGCAATGATCGCCGAAGCCATGAGTTTGCTGAAATTCCGAATAACCCCTAACGATGTTCCTCTCACTTCATTCCTCCTCGTTTCGAGCGATTTCGAACATTCCAAGCCCACGCGTTTGGCAGCGCTAGTTGCCTTCTACTTCTTCTCTCTTCGGAGGGCTCGAACCTCGGACTCTAACTTGTTGATGCGTATCTGTTCCTGCCTTATCTCCGCCTCTTGCTGCTTCATTGCTTCCACAAGCAACGTCGTCAACCGCGCGTAATCGATCCCGCGCGCGTCCTTGCCATTGTCCTCGTAGCTGACCACCTCCGGTACGACTTTGCCCACTTCTTCCGCGATCATGCCGATGTTTCGGTTACCACTCATCGTGTAAGTGTACTCGACTCCGCGCAGTCGCTCCACTTTGGCAAGCGCGTCATGCAAGGGCTTAATGTCGGATTTCCAGCGACGCGAACTGTAAACGTCCCACCCGTCTGAGATCGCGTGGCCGCCACCTTGAAGGACAGTGAAGATATTAGAAGGATTGCCCACATCTACTCCCACCATCGTGTTCGCGCTGCCGTTCACGCTTTGAGGCGAACCGAGCACTAAGGAGTTGCTCGCATTTACCTGGGCGTCGTACCCAATCGCCGAGGCGTTGGTGAGACCGTCCACCGTCGCTGTGGCATTGGCTCCGATGAACGTGCTGTTGGAACCTGTCGTGGGGAGATACATGTTGGTTTGACCATCGTAGTAGACGCCAGCGTAATCTCCGACCGCCGTGTTGAGGCTGCCCGTGGTATTCGGGAAGAGCGCGCTGGCGCCGGCTGCTGTATTACCTCCAGCCGTGGTGTTGTTTCCGAGGGCCCCTCCGCCAAGCGCGGTGTTTGCGTAGCCGCTCGTATTGCTTTCCAGGGCGACATTGCCGACCGCAGTGTTAAACGAACCCGTATTGGAAAAGAGGGCGTCGAAGCCGATAGCTGCATTAGCGGAACCCGTCGTATTATTGGAGAGCGCATTGCTACCTATGGCGACGTTCTCATTCCCTTCAGTATTTGATTGGAGCGCACTGCTCCCATTCGCTGTGTTTTGGTTACCCGTGCTATTGCTCACAAGAGCTGCCTGACCGGTTGCCGTGTTGGCGGCACTGTTGGTCGTGGAGTTGCCAGCGAAACCAAGGAACGCGTTTCCGCTCCCTGCAGACCCAAATGCGAAGGGAGCGCCGCCAAGATTGAAGCTGATGGTGGCGTTAACCACGCTGCCTTGCACCATGCCGCTCGCCGTAACGTTTCCCGTCACGCTCTGGCTCCCGCTAAACGTGTTGGCACCCAGCGACGCCGTACCAGGAAACGCCTGCCCACTCGCGAACGTCACCAATCCGTGGAACTTGCCTGTGCCATTCACGTCGAGCTTTGCTGCCGGACTCTGCGTGCCCACGCCGATATTTCCGAACCTCTGAAAGACAATGGAGTTCCCCAAATTCGTGGTAGTTGTCCAGGCGGCCAGGAAGCCGGGCGTTCCGGTTCCGCTGATGTTCGGAGTAGTCCCCCCCGTAGCCGCTTGACTGGAAGAGCCGTCGCTCCCTGTCGCGCCAGGCTGCTGACCGAAGGCCCGAGTTCCACACACGAGAGACAATACGACCGCGTAGGTCAAGAGACCCATTCTCCTCATCACCCACCTCCTGAATTGAAAATCGAGAGTGGACTTGGTCCCCAGTAGGCGGGCTACCACCCCTACGTGTCACCCTTCACGACAGGGCATCCGCCCCGCGAACTGTCTTAGATTGTTTCAACTCCCTGGCACCGGTTCTTCCTCGTCGTCGCCGTTCGAGCACTCCCAAACCTAGCAATCCGCTTCCGAGCAGTATCAAGGCGCCGGGCTCCGGCGTCGCACTCTGCCCGTTATTCAGCGCGGTCAACGTGAACTGACCGTCGGAGAAGTTTTCGGAGTAGAGGAAGCCGGGCTTGAGGCCCAGGATATCTGTATTCGCGAAATCAAAGGTGGCTGTATTGTCATCGATGAAAACGAAAATATCACCTTTTAATGGCGCAAAACCGTCGATGAAATCCAGGCTCAAAGTCCCATCAAAAGCGCCAACGCCGGATACATCGAGGACTCCGTACTGGCCTGACCCGGTACCTGCCACGTCAAGTGAGAGCGTCCCGTCCGAGTTCAGAGTGAAACCGCCATCCACGGTGGCAGTTCCGAGTGGGTCGAAGGTACCGTCGTTCACGATATTGCCTATCAGCGTTCCTCCTTTGGCGTCCACATTGCCGAGGGCCCCGATTGTGATGGTCTCTGGATTCTGCAAGGTCCCCGCGGCAACCAAGCCGCCGTTCTGCACGGTGAGGCTGCCCGTACCGTTGATCCCCACCTCGAGGGTGGTCGTGTTGATCCACGTCGAGCCTGCATCAGTAACCACCACCGTGCCCAGGGAGCCGGTCGAAGACCCGACGATTCCGCTTGCGCCGGTGACGACGGCCCCACTCTCGATGGTCAACGTCCCTTGCCCGCCTGACGCACCGACAGTCAAACCGCCCAGGGTCCATTGCGAGCTCGCGCCAGTTACGGTCACCGTGCCCATGGCACCAGCATTGAGTCCTATCGTCGCGCCCGGAGCGCTGTTAACCACTCCACCATCCGCAATCGTCAACGTTCCTTGCCCGCCTGACGCACCGACAGTCAACCCCCCAAGGGTCCATTGCGAGCTCGCGCCAGTTACGGTCACCGTGCCCATGGCACCAGCATTGAGTCCTATCGTCGCGCCCGGAGCGCTGTTGACCACGCCACTATCCGCAATCGTCAACGTTCCTTGCCCGCCTGACGCACCGACAGTCAAACCGCCCAGGGTCCATTGCGAGCCCGGCCCAGTTACCGTCACGGAGCCCACTGCCCCGCCATTGAGCCCTATCGTCGCCCCTGGGGAACTGCTGACTATGCCGCCATCCTGAATCGTCAACATCCCCTGGCCGCCAGATAGCCCGATGGTTAAACCACCCGTGCTCCATTGCGATCCGGACCCAGTCACAGTCACCGTGCCCGGCGCGACGGACGAGGACCCGATCGTACCCCCAAGGCTGTTCGCCACGCCGCCATTTTGGAGCGTCAGGGTCCCAGGTCCACCCGAACCAACCACCAAAGTACCCGAGCTGTTTAGTTGCGAACCCGCTCCATCCACCGTTACAGTGCCGGCCCCACCAAAGTTCCCAATATAAATTCCTGACCCGGAATTGTTCACCACGCCGCCGCTCTCGATATTCAGCGTGCCGTAGGTCACCTGCAGCGCCCCATTGTTCCATTGCGACCCCGATCCGGTCACCGTGACAGTTCCAGATGTGCTGGCGGAGTTTCCTATCACGGCCACGGCGTTGGCGCTGTTCACGACGCCTCCGCTCTCGACGGTCAAAGTCCCCGCGGCCCCGGACCCGACCGTCATGGCGCCTGCGCTGTTCAACTGGGACCCCAACCCGTCCACCGTTACAGTCCCCGGCCCACCATAGTTTCCAATGAAGCTTCCAACTGAGCTATTTGCCACGCCACCGCTCTGAACGTTCAACATGCCCTGCGCATTAATTCCAGCGCCTACCTGTAAGACACTCGTATTCCATTCTGAACCCGCCCCGCTCACGGTAACCACGCCGGTCGAGTTAGCCCCTGTCGCTACCGGGCTAATCAGGCTATTTATTACCCCGCCCCCCAGAATACTTAATGTCCCGCTTCCGCTCTCTCCCACATCCAACGTGCCCGAAATGTCCCACTGGGAGGCAGCACCAGTTACCGTTGCAGAGGCAACCGAGCCAGCGGAGGCTGCTACCGCTCCACTGAGGCTGCTTGCCTGCCCGCCCGCGCTGATGGTCAACGTCCCTCGTCCACCCCCGCCGATTGTAATGGTGCCAGAATCCGTCCACTGCGACCCCGCTCCGCTCACGGTCACGCTGCCCGACGATCCGGCAAATTCCCCCACGATTGCGTTATTGCTGGTGACGACACCGCCATTTGAAATGCTTACCGTCCCCTGTCCGTTCGGGGCGATCTCCAGCGTCCCCGAGTTGATCCACTGTGATCCCGAGCCGCTGACCGTCACTATCCCGACCGAACCGCTTAATACACCAACCTCCCCATCACCAGTGTCGCTAACAATCCCCCCGCCGCTGATGTTTAGAGTGCCTTGGCTGCTTAATCCAACGTAGGTAACAAGCGTTGTGAGTGTGTTTTTAGCACTGGTCACATTGAGCGTGCCATTCGCCAAATTGCCCAGGCTCACGAGATCCACGCTGACCGGTAGGTCCAAGAGGACCGTGCCGTTGAGCGGCGGAGGACCAGGTCCGACTCCAATATTCACGTTGAATCCGCTGCCGTCCGGAATGCAATGAACGCCGTCACAGTCCCAGTTCGAACTATTACTCCAGTTTCCGCTCCCTCCAAGCCAGGTGGCGATGGTTTGATCTTGGCCGGCGCTGGAACTGCCCTGGCTACCGCCAAGTAAACCTGTCCCCGCCTTCGCCATGGGGAGGCCGATTGAGGTTCGGGCCGCGGCATCAGTTGCCCCGAAGCTGACGACGTGCGACGAAGCCTTAGCATTCTCCGGAGCACGCCCCAAAACCAGCCCTCGATCACTCTTGAAACCAGTTCCAGCTTCGAGAGTAATCGCCGCCGATCTGGCATTGATGACGTTCAAGTTCAAAAGTCCGCTCGGGAAACTCTCGCCAGACTCAGCACGAGGCGCGCAAGAAAGCGTACGATCCACCACCAAACAGGGCCGTGCCCCGGAATCCCTTTGTATATCGACGCCGCCGATCCAGCCTGCCCCGGCTTGGCCCAAGGCTGGCGCCCCGCGCACCACCGCAAGTGCAAGGAATCCGCCGAGGCAAGGTTTGACGAGGAATCGTTTCTTCTGAAGGCTGATCGACATCTGAACCTCCTTGCCAACCAGAAGCCGTGCTGGCATAACTCGACGTAAGAACCGGCGAGCCCGCGAAACGGCACAAGCCTATCGCCGTTTCAAACCTATGTCAAACGCTTTTCCTAGCGTTCTCAACGACCTAGCTCGCGTGCTAACACGCCGAAAGCACAGAGACCATTCGGGCGAGCGGCAAGCCCGACTTTGGTCGGAAGGCGTGTATTACTTCCCGGCTACACCACCGTTCTTCGTCTTACACTTTCCTCTCTCCCTCTCGCATGCACTGCGCGCGGCCCGACGCGCGTTTGCGGTGCCCCCAGCAAAAAAACAGCTGAAGTTTCTTGGCTCCCCCCGCAAGGTGTCACCACGGACCTCCCAGCAGTCCCCTTTGCCGTTTGCAGACCCGCCAGAAATGGACGAGCAGCCTCGGACAGAAGCCGTAAAAGCTTAAACCCTGGGTTTTCGGGAACCGATCGCTTCGTGTCCGGCGCGCGGCTTTGATTGCCTCGCGGTCACTCCTCTTTTCTTGCCCCCTTGTTCTCGCGGGCACGGCAGGCGGGCAAATGCCCCTGCGCCCGGCGGACGCAAGCTCGGCTTGCGGCTTCGCTCCCCCTTCGGGTTGCGGTCCCTCCGAAAAAATCAGCCGAGCAAAAACGAGATTTTTTCGGTTCCTCCGCAAAAGCCGCCTTGGGAGCAGGAACCCCCTGCCTTTGGATGCCCCGCGAGAAGCCGGGGCAGAAAAGGAGAAAAGCCGTGACCGAGAAAATCGAAATCCAGCCGCAAGCCGGGGAATCAGTCGTTGCAGTTCCCTCAATCCCGCAGGGGCACACAGGTGATGCGCGCTCGGGCGCTGAGAGAAAGACCACGGTTTCATGGGTGACTTTGCTCGACGAGGCCGTTACGAAACCCGGCTACATCCACGAGGCTTACAGCCGTTTTCACAACTACAGCCTTGGAAATCAGGTTCTCGCTCTGTTCCAGTGCTTCGAGCGCGGCATTCAGCCGGGACCGCTTGCGACCTTCCCCAAGTGGAAAGAACTAGGCCGACACGTGAAGAAGGGTGAAAAGGCCGTGACGCTATGCATGCCGATCACCGGCAAACACACCAAGACCGTCACCGCCGAGGACGGCGCCGAACAGGACGAGGAATTCACCTTCACCCATTTTACCTACAAAGCCCATTGGTTCACTTTGTGCCAGACCAAAGGCGCGGAATATCAGCCGCCCGCACTACCGGAATGGAACGAACAGACCGCGCTTGCCGCCCTGAATATCCAGCGTGAAGCGTTTGAGGCCTTGGACGGCAACACGCAGGGTTACGCCAAGCGTGGCCGGAAGGTTGCCGTCAGCCCGATCGCGGCGCAGCCCTTCAAGACTCTCTTCCATGAAATGGCTCACATCTGTTTAGGCCACACCGGCGACGGCGACTTGTCCGATTCCGAGGCCACCCCGCGCGACATCCGCGAGGTCGAAGCGGAGGCCGTAGCCCTGCTTTGTTGTGAGTCGCTTGGCTTGCCAGGGGCGGAGTTCAGCCGAGGCTACATCCAGTCTTGGGGCCAAGGTCAAGCGATCAGCGAGCGTTCCGCTCAGCGCATTTTCCACGCCGCCGACCAGATTCTCCGCGCAGGGCGCAGCGAAACCAACGCCACAACCCAGGAGGTCAGCTAGCCATGACCATCGGAGAGCGTGTTGACGAGCAGAATTCTCAGCGGTGCCTGATTTGCGGCCATGCGGTGAGCGTGGCTCGCGACTGGCCGATTTGCCCGGCTTGTAAGTTCGATCAGACAAGCCCCGAGGCATACGCGATACGGAAGGCGCGAGGTTTGCTCTGGCGCTCTGGCATCACCGATACTGCCGCAGGCGCGGGCATTTCGGATGACCAGCCATCGAGCGATTGCCGCGATGCAATTATTTCCGCTAGGTCAGACCGTTGCTACACCGGGTGCGCTTGCGGCCCTTGAGCGAGCCAATAAGACGCCTGCCGAGTTCTTACGACGCCATATGTCCGGCGATTGGGGAGCGCTGGACGCTCACGATATCGCCGAGAACGAACACAGCTTAGCCCACGGATTAAGGCTCTTGAGCAGTTACCGCACAACTGCGGGCGAGACGCTCTGGATTATCACCGAAGCCGACCGTTCCGCCACGACGCTACTTTTGCCGGAGGAATACTAAATCCCAATCGAAAGGAGAACAGCAGTATGAGCACCGTTGCCGTAATCAGACCATCGAAACCGGAGGAGGCTGAAAGGCCCCTGATTCAGGAGGTCAGCCTCAGCAGTATCAAACCCTCAAAAGCTAACCCCAGGCGCCGGATTGACGACGCAGCGTTGGCGCAGTTGGCCGCCAACATTGCCACTCACGGCGTCTTGCAGCCCGTTCTCGTTCGGCCTGTGGCCGAAGGCGACTATCAGATCGTCTGCGGAGAGCGCCGCTGGCGGGCCTCGAAGATCGTCGGCAAAGGCACCATCCCCGCTCGCATTGTGACCCTCAGTGATGCCGAGGCCCTGGAATTCGCGGTGATCGAGAACCTCCAACGCGAAGATGTGCACGAACTCGATCAGGCCAACGGGTTCAAGGCTTTGATGCAGCAGGACCCGAATCTCTACACGGTGGAGACCATCGCGGCAAAAGTGGGAAGGTCCCCCAGTTTCGTCTATCAACGACTCAAATTGGCCGAGCTTACCCCATCGGTTCAGAAGGCCTTCTACGAGGGCAAGCTGACGGCGGGCCACGCCATCGAGATCGCCCGGCTTCAATCAGGAGATCAGGAACGTGCTTTGCGCGAATGCTTCCCAGGCCACAACACGACCGACGCCATTCTGAAGGAGAAGAACCCGCGCCCGATCAGTGTCCGCGATCTACGGGACTGGATTCAGCGGGAAGTTCACCTTAGTTTGGCCAACGCGCCGTTTGACGTGAACGATGCCGGATTGGTGCCAACGGCGGGTCCGTGTTCAACCTGCCCCAAGCGGTCCGGTGCCAACCCTTTGCTCTTTGCCGATTCCATCCCGCGCAAGGACGTATGTACCGATCGCTGAGTGCTTCGGCGGGAAGGTCAGCGCCTTTGTGCAGATTCGGGTCAAGCAGGCCGAAGACGCCGGAGAGAAGCCGATGCGGGTGTCGGATTCTTACCCGTTCTACGGCCACAGGGCTCAGCCCGGTGTCACTTACCGGTCTGACTACCACGAGGCGAAGGCAGCGGGCGAGTGCCCGACTACCGCCGCCGCGATCGTGGTGGAAGGCAAGCGGGCAGGCCGGAAGCTCTTCGTTTGCACCAACGCGAAGTGCCAGACCCACGCTCCGCACTCGGTCGGCCTGACCCCGCAAGGAAAGGCCGAACGAAAAAAGCAGGCGGAGGCGCTCCGGATTCAGCAGGAATATAGGAGACGGCTGCTTGAGGAAGTTCTCAAGCGTGTGCCGGCGCAACTGACGCGGAATGAGCTTGACCTTGTGGCTGTCCGGTATTTCGAGCAGTTGGGCCACGACAACCAGCACCGGATTTTCAAGTTCTTGCGGTGGGAGTTGCCGAAGAGCAACGGCTCCTATACCGGTTGTGCGGATTACCCGAACTTGGCCAGTGCCAAGCTCAAAGAGATGACAGCCGCTGCGCTCGGGAAATTCCTCATACTCTGTGCGCTTGCTTCCGATCTCTATTGCCCGACATATGTCAGCGGTGTGGCGCTGGCCAAGGACTCCCGTCTCGCGAAAGAGGCCGGCCATTACAAGGTCAACGGCGAGCGCATTCTCCGCGAGCTGAAGGAGCAGATCGCTCGCAAACCGGCGAAACCAAAGACTCCCAAATTGCAGACGTCTGCAAAAGGCAAAACAGCCGCCAAGAACCGGTAGGCATCATCGGGCAGGGCGGCCCACGGCGCCCTGCCCCAATTTCCTGCCCATCGCCAAGGAAGGAGGAACTCAAATGACCCTGCTTCGAAAGCCGATCAAACGAGAACTGCCGGAACGAATCGCCCACCGCCAGATGGTGGTGGAGCTTCATCCAGGTTTCGTTCGCTTCCGCGAGAAGCGATCGCGGACAGCCTGGGATATTTCTTGGGAGAGCGTCTACTGGAAGGCAGCTGAAATAGAGGCGAGGAAACGGCGCGCCGATCGCGTACGAACTCGCCGCCGTGAACAATAAAGCCCTACAACCTGCGCCAGCGGGCAGATCCCAATGCCTCAGACCCCGTTTCGGTTCTAAGAGGTCTTGTGATATAGGTGGCGCTGCGGTTCACATTTCCGCAGAATTGCGCAATAGTTGGAGAATTCCCCAGGCAAGGCACGGGAATTGAGGCATGCCGATCATACTTTCGAAATCCCGCTTCGTCGCTGGCTGCCAGTGCCTTAAACGGCTCTATCTGCAAGTCCACCAGCCCGAGCTGACCGCCCAGCCGGACGGCGCCGGCGAGGCCATCATGGAGCAGGGGCGCGAAGTCGGGCTGCTTGCCCGCCGCCTCTTCCCCGGCGGTCTCGCCGTCGATGGCTCGGTCAGTTTGGAACAGGCAATCCGCATCACGAAGGAGCTTCTGACCAACCCCGAAGTCCCAGCAGTCTTCGAGGGTGCCTTCCGATATCAGGGCGTGCTCGTGAAGACCGACGTGCTACAGCGCAAGGGAAACCGTTGGCGTCTCGTGGAGGTGAAGTCCACTACTGATTTGAAGGAACACCACGCCGAGGATGTGGCAGTTCAGAGCTACGTGGTGTCGCGCTCCGGCGTAGCTTTGAGTTCGGTCTGGGTAGCTCATGTCAATCGCGACTACGTTCTTGCTGGAGACGTTGTTGACGCGCGCGCGTTTTTTCTGTTTCGAAATCTGACGGGCAGCGTACAGAGCTTGCAGCCGACGGTCGCTTTGCAGGTCCGTTCACAAGTTCGCGCTCTAGACATGCCGAACCCTCCTGATATCCTTCCAGGCCCTCATTGCACCAATCCTGTCGTATGCGAGTTCTTCAGCCACTGCAATCCGCCGAAACCCGGAGATTACATCGGCCATCTCCCTCGGCTTCACGCCAGCGCAATGGAACAGCTTGCGGAAATGGGCGTTGACTCAATCCGCGACATACCTGCGGATTTTGAATTAACCGAGTTTCAGCGTCGGGTTTGCACGGCGATGCAGACGGGGCGGCCGTGGTTCGGAGGAGAACTGAAAAGCGAGTTCGCATCTCTCAAACATCCGCTCTATTTCATGGATTTTGAGACGGTCAACCCTGCGATCCCAAGATTTCCCGGCATGCACCCTTACGATCACCTGCCGTTTCAGTGGTCGCTACACGTGCAGAAGAAAAAGGCAGAAGCGGCAGAGCATTTCGAGTTCCTGGCTATGGACACCGGCGATCCTCGCAAAGCGTTCGTTTCTTCGCTGTGCCAGGCGGCGGGCGAGAGTGGCAGCATTGTCGTCTACAACCAACAATTCGAGTCGCAGCGGCTCTGGGAACTTGCGGGATGGTTGCCGGAATACGCTGAGCGTCTCCGGGCAATGCAGCGGCGGCTGTGGGACCTTCTTCCATTAGTGCGCAGCCACGTTTATCATCCTGCATTCGGTGGCTCGTTTTCTCTCAAGGCCGTCCTTCCGGCTCTTGTGCCCGAAATGCGCTATGAGGGACTCGAAGTGCAAAACGGGCGGGCTGCGGGACTAGCTTGGGAGGCGATGATCGGCGGTAGTTGCAGTGACGTTGAGCGCCAGGCGAAGAGGAAGGCATTACTGGCCTACTGCGGCCAGGACACGTTGGCGCTGGTCAAGCTCCTTGAAACACTTCAGTGCATCGCACCGGCTACGCCTTAACGGCCGCTTTCGGCGACTCCAGCGTAAACGCCGCCGCTAGCCCCTGAATGGTTTTTGCCTCATCAACCGCATCGTGAGGGATCAACAGATACGCCCACGGTTTTCCCCCTACCTGCTTTTCATGAGCCGTGGCGTTTTCGCACCATTTCACGGCTGCCCGCGCCTTGTCTTGAACCTCGTCCGTGTTGATGTCCTTCGCCATCTTGGGCTCACAGATCAGCTTTGCCGTCTTGGTCTCGACCACGAAATCGGGCTCGTACGGTACATCACCCCTGTAGTAGATATGGAAAGCGTCCTTGCCCGGCTTGAACCACTTCACGACATCGCGGTCATTCTCTAACACGACGGCGAAGCGCCGTTCGGTGTCTGACTGGAACCGCTGGGTAGCGTACAGGCAGCTTTTGAATCCCCCAAACAGCATGCCCCGGATCATCAATTTGTCTTCGACTGGAATCCGAAAATCGCGTGGCTCCTCGTCCACCGGGATCGAGTAACTGCTGGACCGAAGGGTCGTGAAGCCCTTCGTCACATGCGCTTCGTAGTCGGCCGCCTTCTCCTCATAGTGATCCTGCATTTGGGAGTGGATGATGTTTACGAGCTGTGCCTGGTGATACTGCAGGACATTGCGGACATCATCCTCGTCCGGCAGATACGACTGGAGGTGCTTCACCATCTGACCCGCCAGCTTGTAGAGCAGCTCGGCATGCTCGTCATAGCTCACATCGTCAAAATCAATTAAGCCGCGGACGAGATAGTCCTCCAGCCGCTCCTCGGGAACGATCCCATCTCCGCTCATCAAGCGATAACGTTGGTGATCATTGAGGTGAGCAATGAGGATGTCCTTCGCAACGGGCTGGAGATGCACGCCCTTGAGGTCGAGGTCGAAATCTCGGTATCCCGCCGTCACTTCGCCCTTCGGGAGCACCACAATCTTCGGAATGTCGATAGTGTTCTCCACATATAGATCGACCGTTTTTGCCACCACCTCTGCTACGTCTACCTGTTCCGCCACGCCTGCCAGCTCCCCTTGCACTGGAGCGACCGCGAGTTGAACCCTTTCGACGAGCTTTCGAAGGTTCTCTGCAGTTGTCAGGTCGCCCGAACGCGGGAGCCTTTCAAATTGCTTGATCACCGCCAGGGTTGTTTTGGCGATCGCCTGTTCGCGCACTGTATTGAACAGCGGCTTTTGCTCGGGATGATCCCCGTCCCCAGAGACCTTGCTAACGATCAGTGGCGTGACCTCTACGACTTTCAAGTCACGGTCGGGGATGTCGCGCCCGATCACTACGCCGGTGCGGATGATTGAGTCGGGCTTGTTCGCCTCGTCGATGATCTCCTGAAAGCGATCATGCGACACGATGGTCAGCCGATCCACAGCTGCCACGCCAACCCTCTTGCCGTATGGCAGCCTCAGACCGCGCCCAATCGATTGTTCTACCAAGGTCTTGGAATTGGCGGCCCGCAGCGGAACGATGGTGTAGAGGTTGGTCACATCCCAGCCCTCTTTCAGCATGTTGACGTGAATCACTATCTCGGTTGGGTTGTCGCGGCTCTCGACTGAAAGGAGCTGCTGAATCGTTTCGTCTCGTTCTTCGCCCCGCAGGTTCGAATGGACAGTAATGACTTTGCCTTTGTACCGGCCTCCGAAAAACGAATCATCCCCGATCACCCTAGCGAGACCATTGGCGTGATCCGTGTCCTTGGCGACGATGAGCATGAACGGCTTCACGATGGGCCTGCCGTTGTCTCGGGCGAACACCTCTAATTCAACCTTGCTGTTCTCATGGACTCGGACTCCGTCTTCCAGCTTGAGCCTTTCAAGGCCGGCCTCATCGTAGTTCCTGATGTCGAAGTTCTCTCGTGTGGCTACCGCTGGTTCCTTCACGAAGCCGTCCTTGAGCGCTGCAGATAGCGGATAGCTGTAAATCACGTTCTTGAACGGCTCAGCCAGTCCGCCTGTCTCAACTTGTGGCGTAGCTGTGAGTTCGAGGCCCAGGATCGGCTTCAGCTCATTGATGGCGTTCACACCAGCGGTTGCGCGGTAGCGATGGGACTCATCCATCAGCAGCACCAGATCGTCGAGACCCGCCAGGTAACTGAAATAGCTTTGCCCGATGTATTCACTGAGGCGCTTGATCCGAGGTGCCTTGTCGCCACGGACCTCGCTATTGATCTTAGAGATGTTGAAGATGTTGATGTGGATGGGGCTGGTGTCGAACAACCGGCCTTGCAACGCTTCTTCCGCCCGGACACCGCGGCCGCTCTCGTAGTTGTCGCCCGTAATGATTTCCGGCGGAGCGGTCGCAAACTCAGCGATCCCTTCGAACACGTATTTGGGAGTGTTCGGGGTGAAGTCGGCAATCAGCTTGCTGTAAATCGTCAAGTTCGGCGCGAGAACGAAAAAATGACGGCTTAATCTCTGCCGGAACAAGTATGTAATGAAGGCCCCCATTAGCCGGGTCTTGCCGACGCCCGTAGCCAAAGCGAAGCACACTGACGGGAAGTCACGTTCGAAATCGGTGACGGACGGGAACTCCGCCTGAATGGCCTCCAGCGCGCTTACGATGTTCAGGTCTGCAGCGCCGGAAACGACTCGATCGAGCGCCAGCAGTTCCGTGACTCTGTTTAGAATTTCAAGGGACTCCCGCTGCGGCTGGCGTAGGCTCAGCCGGTTTGCAATGGCACTCACGACAGGGTTCATCTGCTATGCCCTCCCGGTTCCGCAACAGCGGCGAACAAGTCCATGGAATCCGTGCTGCGCTTCTTACGGCGGTCTGCACGCGGCTCTGGTAGCGGTTCCGCCTTCGCTGCGGGCAGGTTCCTGATCTCAAGGCTGTAATCATCCCGCCCCCATTCGCAGCGATTAAGAACCATCTTGGGAATCTTCTTGATCGTGAGGTTTGGGAATTTCGACGTGTCCTTCACCCGAAATGCCGAGCAGCACACGAGCAAAGAGCGGTTCTCGCCAACTTCATCGCTCACCTTCTGTAATTGGTCACGCGTGAGCGTTTGGGTGGTCACGTAGATGAAGTCACGTTCCGTTGAGTGTCCATGAATCCAGTACTCTGTGTCGCTCGGCGCGTACTTAAAGCCCTCAAACTTGCACATGGCCTCGGCGAGCATGGCAGCATTGTACTGCCTGCTAATCACCCAGTTTCCGAACTGGTCTTCTTCGAGCAGAGAAGGGGCCAAGCGGTAGTACCTAAACCCACCGCCTCCTTTCCAGTCGACGGATTCCGTGATTCCACCCGGATCATCTCCGTTCACGACTTTTGTCAGCCGGGGAATTATATGAGTATGGCAGTGATCTCCGAGTTCACCCATGATCCACCGCCGGCCCATTTTGTGGGCCACTGCACCTGTCGTCCCAGACCCGGCAAAAGAATCGAGGACCCAGTCTCCCCGATCTGTAGAAATAGCAATCACTCGTTCCATCAGACGCTCTGGCTTTGGAGTCGAAAATGGAATCATGTCGGGAAACAGTGCCTGGATCTCCCGCTTTGCTTCCTGCGAGTGACCGACCTCAGTATGCGGCCACCAACTCCTTGGCACCAATCCGCCCTGAACTTCTTTGAGGTAAAGCTTTATGGCTGGATTGTTGTCTCCGTCCGCGCCGAAAGTGATGCGCCCGTCCTTTACTAGCGACCAAAACTCATCCTCCAACATCCGCCAGTGGCTTCCCTTTGGGGGCTTGACCGTTCGACCCGAAGGAATCTTGACCGAATACATTAACCCTTCATGACGCTCCTCCGACGCAAAGATGGGCCCAAGTCGCCAGGGTCCCCTCGGATCGTTGTCGGGATTTTTGTATTTACTGGCACTCTTTTCGTCCCGGACGAGGAGGTTCCTCACGTGCCTCCATTCTTGCCCCAAACGGGAATATACGAAGAGGTAATTATGGCTGGGAGAAATTGCCGCCGCATTGCTTCGTCCGTAAAAATTCTCCCAAACTACGCTTGAAACAAAACAACCTCTACCACATATTTCGTCGCATAAAACCTTCAGATATTGCCCCTCGTGATCGTCAATGATGATCCAGAGGGCTCCGTCAGTCTTCAGCAATCGCCATAACAGTTCTAGCCTCTCACGCATCAACGACAGCCAAAGTGAATGTTCAACGCCATCGTCGTAGTGTTCAAACGCAGAGCCCGTGTTGTAAGGCGGGTCGATGAAGATACATTTGATTTCCCCCGTAAACTCCTGTTCCAATGCTTTGAGCGCAAGCAAGTTGTCGCCATAAATCAAGCGATTGTCGAAAAAGTCATCCCCTGAAACTCGCTGTTTTGCGTGGTATGACTTCGTCACATCCTCCAGCAGAATGCGTGGCTCCAGTTGCGGGCGATTCTCCTTGCCAATCCAGGTCAGTTCCAACTTTTGTTTCCTATTCATGCGCTGACCTTTCGAGACGCTCTCGTTTGCTGGTACACAAAGCTATCCAGCAGAAACTCACAGAGCGTCAGCGCCGTGTTAACGGCCAGCTTTGCGTGATGAGACGCAGGATTGTAACGTCGGGCGTGCCGGTCACTTGCCTTATTCGCTACTTCGTACAGCCCGGCAAGGAGGCCTTTCAGCCCCTGCAAAATGGTTTTGAGATGTGATTCGAGGTGTTCGCCTTTGGGATTCAGATTGAGTGCATCGGCGGCACAGCCATAGAGCGACCGAATGTCTCCTTCGTTCTCTTTGAACGACGTATTCGTCTGGCAAAGAATCTCTTTTAAGAACGCCTCGACTAGGCTGTACGCATTCGTGATGGCTCCGGCTGCATCTCCCGCAGCGATCTTGGCACGCGCCTTCTCGACGTGCTCTGAAATTGACTCGCGGCTCAGGGCAACCAAGGATGGCGTATCTAGTGCGTGCGCACGCAGACCGTCAGAAGTAAAATGCCCGCGCTCGTATCGGAACCCGTCGCGTTCCATTCGTGACAACAGCTTTTGGATAACCTCCTTTTGGCGATTGTCTTCGGCCCATTGCGACGGGTGAGCGTTCAAGCGCAGCATGAGCTCTTCGTAGGCGGTCACGACCTTCTGGACCGCAGTTGGATCGCTGAAATCTATACTCGCGTAATAACGCTCGACGAGTGAGCGCCGCTGTCCGCCGACCTGTGGGTCGAAATCTAGCCTCGGGCTAAGACCGGCCGACTCGAAGATCATGTCTATCTCGCGAAGAACGAATCCCGTGAGCACTTCCCGAAACTCGTTTCGAGTCCCTTTAGTGATCAGTTCTTTGGCCATTGATTGACTCCAGCTTTCGGGCCTTACACCAGTGACCATCGCATCGTAAAGACGGGTGCCACTTTGGAATCCTGGCGTAGCTTCTGCTCAATCGTCGCGATTAATTCCTCCCGCTGCTTATCAATCCTGTCCTGTGCGTCAAAGAGTTCCCGGCGCTTACGATTCCGTTGCGCCTCCAACTCTCGGACCTGTTTCTGAATCGCCAGCTTCTCGGCAAGCGCGGCCGCAACTTGAGCACAACGCCGCGCCTCCCGAATTTGCCTGTCCAGATCCTTCAACTCCTGCTCCAGCCCGACCTTAAGATCGTCCGACCAACGGTCGAGCTTGTCCAGTTCAATCTCGAAGTACTTCCCATTTCGCTCGCTCAGCGTTGCCAGGACCTCGTTCTGTTGCCGTTGCAACCCTTCGTCCAGTTGAGTCTGAAGGCTTCCAGGCACACGGGTCAAAGCTGACGCCTGTTTCGAAGCACCAAGCGAAAAGAATCGGCGGCACTGTTCGGCATCGACCGGCGTGGCATCATCGGAGATCCCGCTCAGAAGGATGAAGTCCTCGGCTTCAAGTGCAGTCACGGTTTGGCAGATCACACGCATGAAGCCGCTCTTCCCGATCAGGGGTTCAAGAATCGAGATCTTCTTGCCCGAATTCGAGTATTCGAAGACCAGCGACTCCGAATCGAGCGTAAATGCCTTGCAGTGCTCGATTATCTTTTGGGCGAGCGGATGGCCTGGGCGATACAGGTTGGCGTCCTCAACGTTTCTTCCGCTGCGGTACGGCCCCGGATGAATCTGCTCCTCAGGGAAAGGATTCTTGATGAGGGTGAATCCGTTCCGCCCGTCCTCAAAGTTGGCGTAGGGCTGGAGATAGAATCGCGTCAGTTCCCAGAGCCAGCTGTCATATTTATTGAGGACTTCGCTGCTCTCCCGCAGATTCACCCGCAGCTTTTCGTGAACTTCTTCGTCGAAGTTCTCCAGCAGCGTTTGACGGGTCTGCTTGATCCGGTCGTCAATCTGCTGCTCCAGTTCCTGCTGAAGCTCGTCGAAGTTGAACTGAATTTGGTCCTCGGTACGGCACTTCTGGTAAATGTCAGCGATCCGTTTTTCGAGATCGATACCGGAGCCGATGCTGCCCAGCACTTCATCACTCGCCCCGAACACACCGCTGAAGAGCTTGAATTTCTCATCGAGGAGTTGGTACACCCGCTGATCAGCAGCGTTCTTCTTGTTAAGAAAATTCACCACCACAACATCATGCTTCTGGCCGTATCGGTGGCAGCGGCCGATTCGCTGTTCGATCCGCTGAGGGTTCCATGGCAGGTCGTAATTGATCACCAAGGAACAGAACTGGAGGTTGATACCCTCCGCGGCCGCCTCCGTGGCAACCATGATGATCGCCTCGTCGCGGAAATAGTCCACCAGTGCGGCTCGCATGTCGGCAGTTTTCGACCCCGTGATCTGGTCGGTGCCCTCGTGCTTCTTCAGCCAGTTCCGGTAAATCTCCTTCGACTTTGGGTCGGTGTTCGAGCCATTGAACAGGACAACCTTGCCCTCGTAGTGTGGTAATGATTCCAGGATCGAGCGGACGTACTCCTGAGTGCGTGTGGACTCGGTGAAAATGATCGCCTTTTCTGCGCCGCCCTTTTTCTTGGCTTCTGCCAGCCCCCGCTTCAGTGCGGTCTGGAGCCGCTCACCCTTCGAATTCTTGGCAATCGAGTTCGCCAGTTCCGTAAAGAGCCGGAGCGACTGAATCTCCGCTGTCATTTGCTCAATCTGTTCCGGAGTGAAGGCTCGCTCCTTGGGCTCCTGATCCGTGGCTGTCTCGTCTTCCTCCTCCTGCCATTCATCTTCAACTTCCTCGAAGCTTTCGAAGGTCTGAGCAACTTCTTCGGGAGGCTCCGCAACAGGCTTGTGCGCTGCTGCGGCCTTTTCCAACTTGTTCGCCAAGCCCTCCAGCGTCCCAGCGATTGCGTATGTGGATGAAGCCAAGAGCCGCCGGAGAATGAGCGTCATCAGCTGGCGCTGACTTGCCGGGAGGGCGTAAAGGTGCTGCCGTTGCAGGTAGTCCGATACCAGGTTGTAGAGCTTTTGTTCCGCCGTGCTCGGAATGAACTCCTCGACCAAAGCGATGCGGTTCGTGAACGGAATATATTCGAGCACCTGGCGCCGCAGCGTACGCTGGCAGACCGGCTTTAGGCGCTCACGCAGGGTCCGAAAATCGGCCTCCGTTTCCAAGCGCGAAAACTGGCTCCGAAAACTCTTGATATCACCGAAAATATGCTCGTCAATGACGCTGACCAAACCGAACAGTTCGAGCAACGAGTTCTGTAGCGGCGTAGCAGTCAAAAGCAGCTTATCGAATGGTGCAAGCGCGTTCTTGATAGCATTCCCAATTTTGTTTGAAGGCTTGTACACATTTCGGAGACGGTGCGCCTCATCGATGACAGCAAGGTTCCATGCAACTTGACGGATGTAGGCCTCCTTTGCGCGGGCAAATTGATACGAGCAGATGACGATTTCGGAACGGTAAAACGGGTTCAGATTTCCCTCTCGAATCTGCTCGTTGAAGGTCTTGGTCTCCAGTATCACCGAAGGCAGGAAGAATTTATCCGAAAGCTCTTGATGCCACTGCTTCCTCAGGCTTGCGGGGACGATGACCAGAATCTTACGCTTCCGTTCAGCCCATCGCTGGGACAGGAGAATCCCGGCCTCGATTGTCTTGCCCAGACCCACTTCGTCGGCGAGGACCGCACCCTTCGATAGGGGAGACCGGAAAGCGAACAGCGCGGCTTCGACTTGGTGCGGATTGAGGTCAACCTGTGCGTCGGCGAGCGACACCGCAAGCTTCTCCATGCTGTCCGAGGCGCACCGCTTCGTCAGTTCGTACGCGAAATATTTGGCGTGATAAGCGGTACTCATCGCCGAGCACAAAAGCCAATCATACATCCGGAACTGCTGACCAGAGCCAACGCATCGCACCGAAGCGGCTTACGCCGCGGAAACTCCCGCAGAGGACCCTGTGGCGAATCGTCCCTTCAGCATCGCGACATCGGTCATGGAGCGCCATGTGGCAGTGTTGCATAGTGTCCCTCTAATCGCCACGATCACGCCCCTCCCGGAAGCCATCCAATTCACAAGATTAAACGCGCATTAACCCGGAAAGAAGTCACGTCACGCGCTGGATGAACACCGAAATTCCCGGAGCGACCGGCATGTGCGGACCGCCAAACGCATCAACGCTCTCCACAGTTGGGCGGCACCGAATTTTGTGATAGTATCCCTACGCAGAGGTCCCATTTGCGGAACCGCTTTGGACCGCACGGGACGGATACGGCAGTCATGGCTGTACCGGTCTTCGGCTGGTGGATGGAGGGGACCGCCACCCAGCGCCACTGGGCGCTTCAGGGTTAGCCAAGCCCCAATTAGCGGAAGGAAACGGCCTTAAGCCCGACGGGACAGTCTTGTGGTAAAGAAAACCGCAACTCCGAAAAGCGAAGGCCAGCGGCGCGGGCGCCGACCCAAGGTCGGTCTCACCCAGGAAGTGAAGGTCTACCTGACGCCGGAGGAGAAATCAAAGCTCGACCAAGCTGCTGCTCTAGAACGGAAGAGCATGAGCGAGTTCCTCGCTAGTGCTGCGTTGCGGATGGCAGATTACAAGCTGCGCCGCGAAAGGACCCATTCGAGGTCTCCCGCCCGCTAAACTGAAAAAGGAACCTGCGACAGGCGCATTCTACAACCGGCGGCCAACCCGCTTCATCTGAGGGTTGAGGCCAGATACAAGGGGGCGACCGTGACGTCGGAGGAGCAGCGTGAGTCTTCTATACGTATATGCCGCGACCAAGGCGGAGGCGGAGGCCGTCGTCAGGGCCGCCAAAGAAAGCACAAGCCATTCCCGCCCCACGGAATCTCGTTTCCAGATTGGTCCCAACGAAGTGGTTGCCGTGACGACCGGAATGGGCCCCCGGCAGGCGAGAACCCGAGCCGCAGAGTCACTTAGTCAAGAGACGCCTGAGGCCGTTATCGTCACAGGAAGCTGCGGGAGTCTCACACACAGTCTGCAGGAGGGCTCTGTTGTCATTTACACGGATTGCCTGTCCGCAGACGGTCAACTGCCGACACAATGTTCGGCGCCCGCAGTGGACTCGGTGACCGACAGGCTTCGCCGTGAAGGAATGGAATGCACTCGGGTCGTGGGCATCACCACCCCTCGCATCGCAACAACAGCTAAAGAAAAGCTCGACTTGGCGCGGTCCGGCGCAGGCGCAGTCGACATGGAGAGCTACGAATTGGTGTCGGCTGCCGCGGCGCGCAGAATTCCGGCGGTTGTTATCCGGGTAGTTTCGGACTCGGTCGAGCGGGACTTGCCGGATTTCAACCGTGCCCTGAAGCCCGACGGAACGGTCAACCCATGGGCCATGTTGAGAATTGTTCTCGGATCGCCGCTCCGAACGGCAAAACTGGTCTCACTGAATCGTAAAGCGATGGCGATTCTCACACCCGCACTCCGGGCTGTTTTGAGCACCGATTGGACCGCAGCGAACATGCTGCGACAGTGAATGCTGGCACAAGGGTTGATACTTTGGCGGAGACATCTCAAGGTCGCTGGCGTCGATGGTGGTGGTTGCTTGCCGGTGTGGTTCTCGCCGTTGGGATCGTCAGTCTGCGTCTTTCCTCTTCCCATAAGGATACGCCTCAACAACTACTGGCCGACGCGGACCGGCTCGCTTGGCTTTACAACTGGCCCAACGCGGGAGCTCTCTATGAGGAAGCTGAGAAGCGTTTCGTTCAGGCAGGCGATAAGCGAGGCGCAATGGCCGCGAAGTTGGGCTTGATCCGGGCGCAGATCGACTCCGGATCGTTGCCGAACCTGTCTGGTGAACTCGAAGCGGACCTTCAAAACCCGCTCGTTCGCTCGGATCGGAACCTGCTCCTTAGGTGCCTCGTGACAAAGGCTGCCGTCGATCAAGAGATGAACGAAGCGTCCGCAGAGGATCTTTGGAAACAGATCCTCGGGGTGGCCAAGGCGCTCGGAGAGAAGGGCTGGGAGGCGCGGGCACAGGCAGAGCTCGGAATCATCGCTTTTCTTGCCGGCGACGTCACACAGTCCACGACGATGATCAAGGCGGGGCTCACCGAGATGTTGCTGCATCGCGATCTTGCTGGCGAGGTGATGTACGGCTCCGTGGTGGGCAATGGATTGGTGGAGATGGGAGAGCCGCGTGAGGGTCTAGCGTACTGCGAGATTCTCTTGGGCATTGCCGCGTCAACCAAACACATGGGCTTCCCTTTTCCGGCTTACCTCGGGAAGGCAAGAGCACTGGTGGCGCTGGGCCGCGAGGAGGAGGCAAGGAGACTTCTCGAGCAAACCCTCGCGCAAACGAAGGTGATGAACGCGCGGCTGGAACAGGTAGATGTGCTCATTGCCCTCGGCAAACAATCCTGGGCAGTGAAGCATCCGCAGGAGGCGATGGAGTATTTCGAACAGGCATCCGAGCTTAGCCGGGCCGGAAACTTCCATCACACGTTGGCATGGAGTCTCTACGAATTGGGCAAGGCCGAGCAGGAGACTGGCCAGCTCGATCAGGCTGAGGAAACCATGCGGTCGGCACTCGAAACCATGCGCGAGGTTGACGACAAATACCATCTGCCGCTCCACCTGGCGCTGCTGGCGGAAATCAAGGCCGAAAAGGGACAGTGGCGCGAGGCCCGGGCACTCTTCAGCAATGCCGCTGACGTGGTCGACGGCATGTTGGTGGACGTGCCGAGCCCGCGGGCGGAGAGCTACCTGATCTCCACTCTGGGCGACGTCTACTCCGGGAGCTTTGAGCTGGCGGCGAAACGCAACGAGACAGCCTTCGCTTTCGAAATGATCGAACGTGCCCGCGGCCGTTCGATTGCCGATATCCTTCGGAACCGGAGCCCGAAGCCTGAGCCCGAGGCTGAGCCTGCGGCGGCGAGACAGGTAAGCCAGCTCCAGATCGAACTGCTCCACGCGGAATCACCGTCGGATCGTCGCCAACTGCTTGACCGGTTGTTTGAAGCGGAACAGTTGCTAACGCCCGGGGGTATTCAAAAGACCGGCCTGCAGGCAGCTGCATTGGGCAACAAGCCCATCGACTTGCTGCAGGTGAGAAGCGAGCTGCGGCGCGACGAAATGGTACTGGAGTATGTTTTGGAGGACCCGACATCGTTCTGCATTTCCATCACCCGCGAGCAGGCCAACGTGATCGCTCTGCCCGCCGGGCGCAAGCAAATCGAGGACCTGGTGGAAAAGTACCTCAACGACGTTAAGTCAGACACGACGGGGCATGATGACGCTGTGCAACTTTACGCGGTGCTCCTACAACCAATGTTCGGAAAAGCGGAGAAGGCGCGGCTAGTGATCATTCCGGATGGGGCGTTGAATGGCTTACCGTTTGACGCGCTGATTGATTCCCACGGTAACTGCGTCCTGACTTCGCACGTCGTGACCTACGCCCCGTCGGCAACGGTGCTCCACGTGCTGCGAAACGTGAAGCGTGCTCCACAGACGGTGGTTGCGTATTTGGGCGTAGGCGGCGTCACCTACCAGGCCTCAACCCCCGAATCGGTGGTATACGGCAGAGCGGCCGCTCTGAACCCTGGCAACGGCTCGGACGGACTGTTCGGTCTCACGCTGGACAAGCTCAGGAACCTGCCTGGGAGCCGGGAGGAAGTCCTTTCCGCTGCAGAGGCGCTGGGCGCGCCCGCTACTCTGCTGCTCGGCCCGCAAGCGACCGAGGCTGCGTTCAAGTCGGAGCCATTAGGAAGCTTTGCCGTCATCCACATGGCGGTGCATGCCGTCGCAAGCGAGAAGTTCCCGGACCGGTCAGCACTCATTCTCGAGAGCGATGCCAGCGGGACAGAGGACGGACTGTTGCAAGTACGCGAGATCCGGGAGCTGCGGCTGAATGCTGATCTTGTGACACTCGCAGCTTGTGATACAGGCCGTGGGGAAATCAACGGCGAGGAGGGCATCGCGAACCTCGTGCGGGCGTTTCTGCTAGCCGGCTCCAAGACCGTGCTCGCCAGCTTGTGGAACGCCAGCGACGACTACACGCCGGCCCTCATGAAGCGGTTCTACGAGCACTTGGGCGCGGGCGAGGACGAGGGAACAGCGTTACAGCAGGCCAAGATGGACGTGATCAAGGAATTTGGTGATTCAGCCTTGCCGGTTTACTGGGCGGGCTTCACCATCACGGGCGACGCATCGAGGCCATTATCGGCGCTGAGTCGGCGGCGCAGTTTCAGGAACCTCACCTCAAGAGCAGCGGGTAATACGTCCAATCCCATCCCTGTTGCCGAACTCCCAACTGATAAGTTCCGGTCGGAAGGGCCGTGAGGTCCAACTTCACGTGAAGGGCGGTGATGTGGTCCTCAAATTGGCCATTGCTAGCCGCGCCTATCAGCGCTTGCCCGGGCGTTCGCGACACGGTAATTTCATAGGCTGCCGGCTCTCGTCCGACCGGGAGTAAGATAGAAAGTGCCAGGGGCTTTCTGGGGAGCTGCAACGGGCTGTTCGACGGATTGTTCCCGCCGCGCAAAACCGACCATTTCCTGAGATCCAAGGTCGCCGCCTGATAGTTCTCGGACGCAGAATTCCCCGGTCTAACACCGCGATGCGGATTCAGCCTGTTCCAGACCCACACCATGGCGAGAATTGCAATCACAACCGCTGCAGCGATAACCACGATTTGTGGCGCTCCCGGCCGGCGAGCGCTGCGCGGGCGCTTCCCAGTCAGAAAAGCCTCCACAATCACCGGCGGGACCTCCGCGGGCGCCGCATGCTCCTTTGCTAGCGGGAGGGCCTTCACGAACTGGCGCATCTGGGCATAGTACCTGGGGCAGTCGTTACAACTTGCGAGATGCTGCTCCACCTCCTGTTGGCGCTCGGGCGTGAGGCAGCCTTCCAGGTAGTCGGTGACGAGGTCTGCTGTCTGTTTACAGGTCATCATGCCCGCTTCTCGGCTGCGAACTGTTCGCTGAGATGTAATCCGAATAAAGAGTGTAAAGGGCGCTCCGGGCCCGGTGCAGCAGCACCCTCTGATGTGTCGATGTGATCTTGAGGACCTCGCAGACGTCATCGGAAGACCAGCCTTCAAGATCACGCAGAAAAATCACCTCACGTTGGCGTGGAGGGAGCGAGGCGACAGCTTTACGCACCCACTCGCTCACTTCCCGCGAAAGCAGCTGTTCCTCAGGAGTCAGCGAACTGTGTGCCGGCGCTACCGTCCAGTTGCCGCTCCCGGTGAAGCGGCGAGCCAACGGGTCTCGAACCGACCTGCTTCGTCGAGAGAGAATAGTTGCGAGCAAGGTCTCACGGCGTATGTACTTTGAGGCGCGCTTCACGAGAATACGGAAGAGCCAGGTTCGGAGAGAGGAGCGCCCCTCGAATTTCGGGAGACCGTCAATTGCCGCTAGCCACGTGTCCTGCACCACTTCTTCCGCGGCACTGGAATTTCTCACGTAGAGCGTCGCCAGTCCCACCATCGAGCGGTGGTAACGGGCGAACAGAATAGCAAGAGCATCCGGATCACGATTGCGCAGCGCATCCAGAAGAGTTCGATCGTCCGGCTCTCCAAGCCCTGCGTCCTGGATGGAACGAGTCAATTCGCGGGGCCCCTCGCCCGTTGTTCGAACTTGAAACATCAAAACAACCGCGCACAGCGAGGCCGCCCCTCCGGCCCTTACCTCTAAATGATACTGAGCAGAAATCGGCCCGTGCAACACTCTAAATGCACGATTCTGAGCAAAATATTTTTCGTAAGCGTGTAACGTTTCTTGTTCTCAAGGGACTATTTAGACCGAACAGGGTAGACATGCCTCGTTCCGGTTTGTCGGGGGGGAGAAAACAGAAGCGGTTCCATGCAACAGTTGACTCTGAGTTCACTTTCACTCGGGGCCAGCCGGAACTTTCTTCCTACTCCCGTGTTTCACATACAGGCTACTGGAGCCCAGGGACCACATCATGCGCGCCCGCCTCCACCCCCCTTGATCGCTTCCACTGTTCGTTTGCATCTGTATGCCGACTATGATAAGCTCATAGTCTCTCTATTTGCGCCGGGTTCTGGAGTTCGGCAATGAAGAGATCGCTCCACAAGGAGAAGGAAGACGGCGGGCCAGCACCCCAAGCATGTAGGGTCCGATTCACGCCAGGAGAGAAGCAAAAGCTTCAGAAAGCCGCAAAAATATCGGGGAAAGGCTTAAGTGCCTTTGTCGCCGAAGCAGGCCTCCGAGCAGCACGGCGTCGACTTTCAGCAGAGACGGCCGCCCGCCAGCCCTGATAACCCCCCACTCATCGGGCTCCAACAAATTCTGTTGACATAGTATCCCGACTGTGAGGCATAATAGCCCGACTATGAAAAGACTCGCCGATGTGGAGAAACCCGGTTCCGCGTTTCGCTCCGGCTCGCCCAGCGAGGATCACAAAATGCCTTCTCAGGGCTTTCTCCGTTATTGCCGTCTCGATGCTCCTCTAAACAGCAGAGGAGCAGTTTTCCCTAACAAGAGAATCGGCGGTCCGAAAGGAGGTTCAACATTATGAAACGCTTGCCGTTGCGAATAATTGCTTCTAAAGCCTCAAGGACAGGGGCTCTCTCGATTGCTGCGTCCCTCGCCCTTGCCGCCCGTGTCTATGCCCAAGGAGACCCGTGGGATCAGGCCGTCCAGACCCTGCAAACCGCCTTCACCGGCACGATCGCCACCGGCCTCGCGCTCGTGGCCATCGTCGTAGGCGGGCTCATGTTTGCCTTTGGTGAGGGAGGGGCCAAAAGGACCCTCGCTGGAGTCATCTTCGGCGTCGGCATGGCCGTGGGAGCCGTCAACTTCATGTCATGGCTCTTCCCTTGATGCCGTCTTCGGTGCGCCTCGCCGTCTTGCCCGTGTGAATGCCATGGCACGCAGAAACAATCCGGTTTTCCGATCCCTCAACCGCCCCCTCACCCTAATGGGAGCGGAGCGGAAGCTTTTCTTCTTCGCTCTCATGATGGGTGCCGGGGTCTTTAACCTGCTGCACACCTTCGTCGGCGGAATCGTGATGTTTCTCGTTCTTTACGGGTTCGCCCGCTGGGCCACCCAGACCGATCCTCAGATTCTCCGCTTCCTGCTCAATTCCGCCAGAATTCGCGTGCAGTACGATCCGGTCAAGTTTGTCCCGGTTCGTGTTCGAAGAGTCCGTCGTGTTTAAGCTGGAACGCGCTCTCAAACCGTATCGTGAGGCAGGCTCGCTCAACGAGCAGGTGAACCTGTTCGGTTTCATCGACGACCACACCTTCCTCACGAAGAGCGGCGACGTCGGAATCGTGCTGGCCGTCGCGGGCGTCGATTACGAGTGCTTGGCTTCCGCCGACGTGGACAATTACACCAAGCGCCTCGAATCGGCCGTTAAGCTGTTCGACGAAAAGTACCGTGTTTACCAGTACCTGTTCAAACGAAACCAGCCACCGGTCCCCTACCAGACCTACCAGAATCCCGTCGTGAATGCCGCCATCGAGAACCGCGTTGCGTTCCTGAGGAGCAAGGGCGAGAGCCTTTACGGGCTCGAAATCTACTACGTAATTCTGATGGAGGGATTGCGGTCGAAAAGGGCGTTTCTCGAAACTCTAGCAAAAGCCGGAGACGACCCGCTCCGCGCGTGGAGACAACTGCGAGGCTTCCTTTCAACCGAGAAGGAAGTCCTGTTGCTTGACGGTGAGTTCGGCCGGGCGACGGCCGCCTTGAATCAAAAGGCCAGTAGTTTCGTTCTGCAGATCAGCGACTTTGTCGCGGCCCAGATTTTGCCCAAGCAGGACGCTTTCAGGGTCCTCAAGCGGACGCTGAACTTCTCACCCCTTAAGCTGGAGCAGGCCCGGCTGAAGCATGACACGTTCCTCGATTATTACCTCTGCGAGTCCCATCTGGAGTGTCACCGCGGTTTCCTCCGGCTCGACGATTACTATGTCAAGGTGATGACTCTCAAAGAGCCTTCAGCCGGGAGCTTCCCCTTGATCTTCCAAAGGCTCCTCGACGTGAACGCCAATTTCTTCGTCGTTACGGAGTGGAACCGGGAGAGTCCCGACAAGACACGGAATCTCATTCAAAGCCGGCGCCGTCATTTCCACACCACGAAGCGCTCTTTCATCAGCTACATGAATACCTCGGACGCGCCCGCCAGCGCCCAAGATGTGCTCGTGGACGATTCCAAGGAAGCACAGATTCAGGAGCTCGGTGACGCGCTCAAGGAGCTGGAGGTCAAAGGCAATTACTTTGGGAAGTTTTCGCTAACCGTGGTGATTTACGACCTCGACCGGGCCAAGGCCGAGGCTGCCTGCGCCGACTTCTATAAAGTGTTCAGCATCCATGACGCCCAGCTGTACGAGGAGCGCTACAACCTGTTGAACGCATACCTCGCCGCCGTGCCCGGAAACTATCCATTCAACGTCCGGTACATGCACATCACCAACGCCAACTACGCCGACTACTCGTTTCTCTTCACTCTTCACTGCGGCGATAGCGAGAACCGGCACCTCAAAAAGGAGTACCTCGCCGTCCTCGAAACGAACCACCATACCCCATATTTTTTCAACCTGCATTGCCGGGACGTAGCCCACAGCGTCATTCTCGGGCGCACCGGCTCGGGCAAGTCATTTCTGCTAAATTTCCTCATCACCAATCTGCAGAAATACGACCCCTACACATTCATCTTCGACCTGGGTGGCAGCTTTGGAAGCCTGACGCGGCTGTTCGGGGGGTCTTACGTGCGCGTGGGCATCGAGTCCCGCAACTTCAAGATTAATCCCTTCTCATTGCCGCCCACGAAACAGAACCTCGATTTTCTCAGTCTGTTTCTTCGCGTGCTGGCCGAGTCCCAGGGAAGCGAGCCCATTCGCTCCGAACATGAACGGGAGCTGTACGAGCAGGTCCAGAACCTCTACGAGGTGGACGACCCGAGCCTTCACAGGCTCAGCACCCTCGGAAACACACTTCGTCGCGACCTTGAAGCGCGCCTTTACAAATGGCGGGAGGGCGGGCAATTCGGATTCTTGTTTGATAACGATGAGGATAACGTCAGCTTCTCACGGTTTCAGTGCTTTGACTTCCAGGGGATGCGCGAGTATCCGCAGGTTCTGGAACCCTTGCTCTTTTACATCCTTCATCGCGCCGACGCGGTGATCTGTGACCCACAGCTCACCGGTGTTTTCAAAGCCTTCTTCATTGACGAAGCGTGGGTATTCTTGCGCAATCCCAGCATCCGCGCTTACATCCTTGAAGCCCTCAAAACGTGGCGCAAGCATAACGCCGCCCTGGTGCTATCGACCCAATCCCTCGACGAGCTCCGCAAGTCCGAGATCCTCGACGTCATCATCGAAACCTGTCCCACCAAAATCTTTCTCGCAAATCCCGATCTCGACCGCCAGCTCTACAGGGAGCAGTTCCACCTAAACGACCAGGAACTCGAGATCATCACCAGCCTCATTCCCAAGCAGCAGTTGCTCATTAAGAATTCGGATGTCGCCAAAGTTGCCAATCTTACCGTCGATCCCAAGAGCTACTGGCTTTACACCAACGATCCCTTCGACAACCGGAGACGCGAGGATGCCTTCCAGAAGCACGGTTTCGAGAAGGGCTTGGAAATCCTTGCGGCAGAGCGGAGGCTGGTATGAAGAAAACCCTGTTTTCGGCAGTTAACAATCTGATTCCGGCGCTGACACTGCTGTTCGCGGTCGGCAGGGTCTTCTTTCCCGCCGGAGCGCTCATCCACCTCACGGCGGGCGAAATCGCCGCATTCATCGTCGGTGCATGTGTCGCCCTACTCTTCTCAGCGACGTTTTTCACGTTCAGACCCGAAACCACTGCCTTTAAGGAGGTTCATCATGATTAAATCCGTCGTCACAGCCGCTCTTTGCTTGACTCTGGGCGCGCAGGCAGCCCAGCTTCTCCGCGCCGCTGAGGGCGCGCGGCTTGTGCACTATTCTCAGACTGACATCGTTCCGATTCGCGCCAAGGTCCGCTTCTCAACCCTCATCGTGTTGCCGGCCGACGAGGAGATTCTCGACTTCACCACCGGCGACAAGGAGTATTGGGTTATCAACGGGGCGCATAACCTTTGCTATCTCCATCCCGCCCAGGCTGGCATCCGCAGCAACTTGAATCTCGTCACAGCCAGCGGCCACGTATATTCCTTTTCCCTTACCGAGATCAGCAATCAGCCTAACGCCGATCCCGACCTCAAGGTCTTTGTCGTCCCGACCGACGATCCTAGCGCGGCTGGGTCCGTCCGCCCCACTGCGTACGTCCGGGCGAGCGAGGCCAACGCCTACAAAGACGAATTGACCCAGCTTCAGAAGCAGCTCAGCGACGAAATTCAGCACGAACGAGCCCAGGAGCAGTCCGATGTGGCGCGGTACCGAAGCGAGTACGCCGGCAAGCTCCAATTCGATTACCGTTACGACCGGAAGGCCGCCCGCGCGCCCTTCAAGGTCGCGGCCATCTACCACGACGATAAGTTCACGTACATCCGTTGCTCGGCGCAAGAAAAACCGACCATTTACGAAAGGAAGGACAACAAACCCAACCTCATCAATTTCGATTTTGAAAACGGCGTCTACATCATTCCCAAGATCGTGGACGAGGGCTATCTCGTAGTGGGAAAGAAGAAAGTGGCTTTCACGAGGCAGGGAGCCTGACGGGGCATGAGACAGAACCCCCCGCCAACGACGAAACTGCCCCGACTCGTATCGTGGGACTGGCTGGAGCGCAACCTCGTGGATGTAATTCTGGCAGCGGACAAATCGCAGCCCAAAGGCCGCTCCAAGCCCCTGCTTCGACTCCTACTCAGCAACACGAAGACCTGTCGCTGCCGAAAACCAGGGAGGTACTGAAATGGCGGACTCCGCGCAAAACCCCGCTAACACCATCGACAACAAGGCGCCGAAGCCACCCGGCCTTATGCCCAAGAATCTGCAAGCGATCGTTATCTCGGGAATCGCATTCCTGATGATCCTGGTGATGGCTCTGACCGGCCACAAGCGTCCGGCCATGCCCACCGCGACGGACAAACATCCCCTGCCTCAAACGGTGCCTGTTAATTCCGACAAGGTCCGGGCACTCAAGAGCGACATACAGCAGGAGCAACAGCAGTCTGCCCCGGAGGTGGAACAGGCCCTGCTCGCGCAGCAGAACCGGCTTGCCGCACAGGCCCAGCAGAATGGCCAGAATCCCTACGGAACCGCCTTTGCGTCGCCGGGTCCGAACGGTGTCTATCCGCCCGGCGCCTACGCCGCCACAGCGCCGCAACGAGGTGAAGCGGGGCCGAACGCCGCCGACGCCATCAAGGAGGAACGGAAGAAGCGCCAGTATCTCTCGCTCTTTGCGGACAATGTCGCTCTCACCTACCGAAAGGACATGCCGGGGATGAGCAACGGCCCCTCCCCTCAGACCCTTGCACAACAAGCCGCGCCGGCCCAACCGGCACTCCCTTCCGCCATCGCAGGCGTGGGCACCGACCCCTTCCAGGCCCAAAGCCAGATCCTCGCACAGCAGGCCGCCCAGATTGCCCAGGAACAGCAGATGCTTCAGCAGACGGAGCAGGCGAGTCCTCTGCGTCACGAACCGTCACCGACTCAGGCCCCGTTTGTTGGCGTCCAAGCCGACCCGGCCGCGCGTCAGGCCGAGGGCCGGCGAGGCTCAACCGCGAATCGGACCGCCTTGGCGCCCGCCGTGGCCAATGCCGCCACGGGCAAGGAGTACGTTCTGTTTGAGGGCACGATCATCGAAGCCTTGATCATCAACCGGCTCGACGGCAGTTTCGCCGGACCGGTCAGTTGCCTCGTCACCAGCGACGTCTATTCTCATGACCACCAGCACTTGCTCATTCCTGCCGGGAGCAAGGTGCTCGGTGACGCCCAGAAGGTCGATACCTTCGGGCAAGGCCGTTTGGCCGTTGCCTTCCATCGTTTGCTCATGCCGGACGGCTACTCCGTCAACCTCGATCAATTCAAGGGCCTCGACCAGCCGGGTGCCGCAGCCTTGAAGGACAAGGTGAATAATCATTACCTCAAAATCTTCGGCGCTTCCCTGGCGATCGGCATTCTCGGGGCCGCATCCGAGTATGATACCGGCTCCGCCCTCACTGCCAACGGCGCGGATGTCTTGCGGCAGGGACTCGGTTCCGGCCTCGCGATTTCGGCACAGCGCGTTCTCGACCGCTTCCTCAACATCTTGCCCACGGTGACGATCCGCGAGGGCGCGCGCGTCAAAATCTACCTCTCGAACGACCTGCTTCTCCCTGACTACGGTCAGCACCAAATGGCTCCGGACCTCTGAGAAAAGGAGAAACGACGCATGAGAAGCCACACCCGCGTTCGACGCTATCGCAGCTCCGCCCTCGTGATGCTCATCGCGCTCGCCGCGCTAACCGCAGACTGCTCGCGTGGAGACCAGAAGAAATACACATGGGCGGACCGTCTGCCAACTGCTAATTGCGAGCCGCGTACGCAGCAAGCGAAACGGCAGATCGGAAACTGTCCCTCGCTCGCAAGCCCCCAGCACCCAAGGCCGGAGGAGGTCCGCGAATTCGTCGACTACATGAACAAGAAACAGCAGATCGAGGGCACCGTGACAAACGAAGGCTTGGAAGGCCCCGGTTGTCTGCAATGGCGAATCAATTCCGCCAATGGGCAGCCGGAAATGTACGCCGCTGGCAAGAAACAAGGTTGCGTTTCGGTCGAGGACCCCATCAAGAAATTCAAGCTGCCTTGACCTGGAAGGAGAGCAAATGATGAAAAAAACACTCGCCCTGACGGCCCTCGTCATCGCGATCGCCTTCAACGCTCGGGATGCCAAAGCGCAATTCGGCTTCGGCATCGTGTACGATCCCACCAATTACGGAAACGCCGTGCTGCGCTATTACCAGCTCATTTCACAGTTGCAGCAGCTTCAGGCTACCTATACCCAGATTCTCAACCAATACAACCTCGCCGTGAGCATGTCCAAGAACCTCCCGAATATGGCCAGCCGCTACGCCGCCAATTGGGCTCCCTGGCGATACGGCAGCGCCCGAGACGTGTACGGCAACACGACCCCGTGGATCAACGGCGTCAACACCGGGCTTCCGTCAACTGTGCTTGGCGGCTATCAGAACGCCACCAACGCGCTGCAGACCTATAACCCCTCCGATATCTCGGCCATGCAGCCACCCATCCGACAGCAGGTCCAGTCACAGTACGGCTCCGTGGAACTCGCCGATGGCGCGAATCAGGACGCCATGGAGACCATCGGTGCCATCCGCGCCAACGCCGCCGCCACTACCAATTCCATCAGCAACATTCAAGGCGACTCCCTTTCGAGCGACCCGAGCCTCAATACCGAGGTCTCAGTCCTCAACAAGGTCAACGCCACCAATGTCCTTGCCCTCCAGAACGGGCAAGACACCAACAAGCTGCTGGTTTCGATCCTGGAGCAGCAGACCATCAACGCGAAGCAGTTACGGGACGCCGAGACCGAAGCGATCAACGACGACATCTCCCGTCGGGCCAACGTGGTTCCCATGAATAACCAACTCGCCGGCAGCTTCGGATCGCAGCTCGCAAATTACCGACTTCCATAGCCGAACAGGAGGCTTCCGATGGGCGCTCTCAATGAAGTCTTTACCTACATCACGCAGTTGCTCAATGCTCACGGGGGCCAGTTCGCTTGGATCGGCCAGCAGATGTACACCGCCCTGGCCACCATCATGGTCGTTTGGTTTGGAGTGAAGGCCGCCCTGAGCGCCCACGATCGCGTTGGCGGCTTTCACTTTGCCCAATTCGCGGACCTTCTGCTGATGATCTCGTTTGGCTATGCCATGGTGAATTATTACGACGTACCGATCCCAGGCTTCGGCCGCAGCTTCTACCACTTGGTTACCGACGAGGCTCAGTACCTCACCGGCCTCATCGGAAACACCGCCCTGGACAATGCGAACCAGGCCATCACCGCCTACTGGCAGAGCGTGACCCCGCCGTCTTTTGCCAATTTCGGCGCCAATCTCGAATATGTCCTTATCGACAGCATCATGAGTTTCTGGCAGTTCGTCGCCATGGCCGTGAACCTCTTCGGCCCGGTGGCGACGGCTGTCGCCGTACTCGTAGGCCCCGTCTTCATCCCTTTCTTCATTGTGCCCAAGCTGGACTGGTTGTTCTTTGGCTGGCTCAAATTCCTCATCCAGTACTCGTTCTACCAAGTCATCGCGGCAGCCGTGACCTTCGTGATGTCAAATCTCATCGTATACATTCTGACCCAGCCACCCTTCATTCCCATACCCAACGAGCTCGGCACGCTCCTTGGAATGATCGTTATCGTCTTTCTCGGCGGCACCTACATCATCCTCAAAGTTCCGGCGCTGACGAACCATCTCTTCGTCGGACAGTCGGGCATCGGTGTGGACGTCGCTAGCATCGCGGAGAAATTCCTATGAGCCGGACCGACACCAGCTTCAGCGAAGCCAAGCAGCTCTATCTCGAAAAGTACGGCGACGCGATCACCACCGGCACCTACCTCAAGGCCACAGTGGCTGTGCTCTCGCTTATTGTGCTCGGTTTGGTCGTGCTCAACGTCAAGACGATCCAAACCTTCCGCAACTGGCGGCCCCTGGTGATCCGAGTCGACGACATCGGCCGCGCTCAGGCCCTCGACTACAAGAGTCTCGAATACCAGCCCGGCGACGCCGAGGCCAAGTACTTCTTGTCAGAATTCTGCCGTCTGTACTATCGCCGCAACCGATATACCATCAACGACGACTTCACGAGGTCGCTCTATTTCCTCGACGGTAAGCTTGCCAACGACCTCATTCAGCAGTCCAAGTCCGAGGACAGCATGAACAAATTTCTTTCCGATCCGGACGCCCCGCAGGTTGACGTGGACGTGCAGAAAGTCGCCCTCCAGCCGATGACCAAGCCCCCATATCAGGCCAGCGTTGACTTTTACCGTGTCGAATACGCGCCCGCCGATCATTCGGTGATCAAGAAGACGCTTTTCACAGCGACCTTCCTTTTCATGTTTAAGGACCACGTTCCTGCCGAGCTGATCCCGATCAACCCGCTTGGCGTAACCATTACCTACTTCCGGCAAGACCAGGCCTTTACTGACGAGGTCCATCGATGAGACCGAAAACGCCTGTCCAACTCAGTACCGTACAGCACCGCTCCCAGGACCTCCCGACCCTCAACGACCCGAACCAAGGAGCTCACTCATGATCGCCAATGCTCTCTTCGCTGCTGCTGCTTTCATGCTCGCGCTGCTGTTCTTCCTTATCAACCAGCTTCGATTCCTGCTGCCCTATCGCCCCATGCTCATCCATCACTACGGTCCGGCGATTCTGCTTTATGCCACCGTGCTTTTCATCAACCTGACGGCGGCTGTCTTCTCCCTTGGGCGCAGATTCTTCCTGAAAGACACCGGGCGCAAGCTCGCACACTTCGACCGTGAACTCAATGCCGGACGCACACCAATGCCGCCCCATCTTCACCGCGAGGAGTTGAATTAGATGGCACGATCCGGCCGTGATTGCAACCTGGACGATCAGCGGGAACCCGTCCGTCCCGCCCTCCCGGAGCGGTCCAGCCACGACGGCACCGCCGACCGAAGCCGTTCAGGTGCGACCACTGGGGCTGGCCACAGCCAGCTCCCCGCAGCGGCCGATCTCCGTGGGCCTGAGGCCGCGCGTGCGGCTTCCCCACGTCAACCCTACCGCGAGCCCGATCGTGATCGCCCGTACTCGCTTCGCGACTCAGAGCTGGGAACCCTCGTGGAGGTCGCAACCTTCCGCGCTGTCACCCTGGACGACTTGACCCTTTACCGTTACGGCGGCGACGGAACCCAAGCCAGAGCTGACCTCGATAACCTCGACCGCCAGGGCCTCATCCGAAGTCGGACCGCCTACCCGGAGCGCACGGTTTACCTGACCCTCACTCGCCAGGGCCACCGCTTCGTTGAGCGCCATCGGCCCCACGGTTTGCACACGCGTCAAGTGCTCTATCACGGCTTCGTCAAGCCCCGCGAGGCCAAGCATGATGCCACCCTCTACCGTCTCTATCACCATCAAGCCGAGCGCATTCAAGCCCAGGGCGGCAACATTCAGCGGGTAGTCCTCGACTTCGAACTCAAGAAGGCGCTCAATCGCGAGCTTTCCAAACTGAGTTTTTTGCCGGAATCAACCCGAGCCCAGCAGAAGAACGAACTCGCCCGACAGCATGGCCTCAAGGTTGTCAGCGGCAGGATTCCGGTACCGGATCTCCAAATTGAATACGAAACAGCCGACCGCGAGCAGGCTAGGGTAAACCTCGAGCTCGCCACCGCGCACTACCACCGGGACGGTCTGGCAGCCAAGGCACGCGCCGGCTTTGCCATGTATGCACTCTCCGAGGACGCGCCCTCCCTTCACCGCGCTCTGCAGGACTCGGGGCTTATGGAAGAGATTCTTTCGCTATGAAGATCCGGCCAGAACATCTCGACGCCCTCCGTAGCCTCGGTTACACCGATAGCGAGGCGGCATTTCTGTATGTGGTGGCAACCCACTCCGGCTATTTTACGCAGCAGCAGTTCCTCGACTTTGCTCAAGTCCAGAAGGGCGGCAAGGCTTCCCGCTTCACGACCAAAGCGCTCGGCCGCAAGCACGCTCGCGCCGCCCAGGGCGCCTACCACACCTGGGTTTACAACCTGTATTCACGGCCGCTGTACGCCGCGATCGACAGGGAGCATCTGCGCAACCGCCGGCGCCACTCGAAGGAGCTCGTTCAGACCCGGCTCCTCATTCTGGACTTTGTTTTGGCCCGTGCCGACGAACGGTACCTCGAAACCGAAAGCGAGAAGGTCGCCTATTTCCATGACGCTCTCGGACTCTCGCTGCCGCTGCTCCCAGGCCGCATTTACAAGGGAATTAAATCAGGGTCTAACACCAAGCGCTACTTTGTCGACCGTTTCCCGATCCTTCTCCCGCCGTCAAACAACAGTCTCGCCCTACCCGCGGCAGTGACGTTTACGTACTGCGACGGGGCTCATCCCAGCCTTGCAGGGTATGTAACTCACCTTCGGAGTTACGAGAAGTTTCTGCGGCGACTGCCCTCCTTCAACTTCATTTATGCCGCTCCCAACCCATCCAAGTTCCATCGTGCAGCCGCTTTTTTTGCCCGCCTGTTCGGGAATGAGGACGGCCTCGACGCCCGCCATCTCGTCCGTTATTTTCAACTTCGGCTGCTTTGGGAGACGAACCGCACGAGCATGTTCAGTCGCGCCGATCGAGACTTGCTGCGCGCCGGTGACAAGCGCTACCACGGCGAACCCTTTGACTCCGTCTACCAAAAGTGGGCTTCAAAAAGCCTCTCAGACCCGGACATCGACACACTCTTAGGGCCCGCGCCAACTCGTCCCAAAAGGAGTTTTCAGACCTATGTGCTACCCCACACTTTCAGTGTTTTCGAGCGCTTTTCCAAGGACCGTGCCGCAGCAGAAAGTGGAACCATCTTCCCCGGAGCAGGTTCCGCACATGGTTCCACAGATGGTTCCACCTGCTGTGAGTCCTAAACGGCGGTGGCGCAGCGAGTTGCATGCAGCGCGGCGTTTCGAAAGTGACGCGGCAAAAACCGTCCCGTGGCCGGGAGCGACCCCGTTTTGCCCGCCTTCTTGCGGGCCAAAACCCTTGCGGGCTTTGGGGGTCGCTCCCGGCCACGGTGAAAGCTCGGCTGCACGAGCAGCAGTGTGCACTTGCCGCGTCACAGCCGTAGCAAAAGTTGTTACGCAACCTTGAGCAGTTCTTGTTCAGACCATCGCGGTAAAAGGAGAACAGACAATCCATGCCTCTGCTAAAGAAACCACTTCCCGTAATCCCCAAACGCCTGTACCACGTCAGGCTTGAGGAGCCCCTGGCGCTCCGTATGGAGCGATACGCGGAGTTCCTCGAAGCCAAGACGGTCGATCACGTCATCAGCCAGGCTCTCGACTTTGTCTTCAACAAAGACTCGGACTTCAAGCAGTGGTTGGCCGGTCACCCCGAGAGCACCCGTCATTTCAACGGCAAGCGCCCTCGCAGGGACGCGAACGGCAACAGCATCCCGCACGACGCGCACAGTCCCTCCGCAGTTAGCGCACGGAGCACAATATGATGCAGAGAGTTCTGGGTTCCAAAGACTTTGCCGCCTACCTGCTGGCATCAGCGACCGGCTTGACCCTGTATTACCGATTCCCATTTCCCGCCGATGATCTCATGCTCCGACTGATCGCACTCCGTCAGCCAACCATCTATGAAGGATTCCGGTACACGTACACGCTCCTTCTGTTCACAACGCCCTATATCGCCTTCTCGCTGATCCTCTCTGGGCTCTACATCTTTGCTTTCCGGCCGGCGCGCAAGGTGAAACCAATGGAGCTTGCCAAGTTCCCGGACCCCCGGGAGCGTCCCGATCTCTGCCTGGTGCTCGGTGAAGTGCACGATCCCCGCCGTCCGGGACCAGCCGAGCAACCGTACTGGCTGACGATTCCCGAGCGCGGGCTCTTCACCGGCATCGCCATCTTCGGAGCAATCGGCGCCGCTAAGACTAGCGGCTGCATGTATCCATACACGGAGCAGTTGGTTGCCTACAAGGCGCACGACCCCGAGCGGAGGATCGGCGGGCTCGTGCTGGAGGTGAAGGGCGACTTCTGCCACAAGGTGCGCCAGATCCTGGAGAGGCACGGGCGAGCTGAGGATTACGTTGAGGTGAATCTGCAGGCCGACTACCGCTACAACCCCCTCTACAACGATCTGGATGCGTACGCGCTCGCCTACAACATCGCGTCCCTGCTGAACAACCTCTTCGGCAAGGGCAAGGAGCCCTTCTGGCAGCAGGCGTACACCAATCTGGTCAAATTCATCATCCAGCTTCACAAGGTTGCCTACGACTACGTGACTCTGTTTGACGTTTACGAGTGCGCAATCAACCCGGACCTTCTGGACAGGCGCATACACGAAGCCGAGAGCCTGATTGAAGGGCGCCAGTACTTCGTTGTGTCCAACGAAGACTTTCGCGCCCACCCGGAATGGGAGCGCTTCGGATTCATGGCGGACGATGCAGCGGGGATTCAGAAAGCTGCCCAGTCAAACGCCCTGGAGGAAGCCCTCAGGTCCGCCGAGGTCGAATACGATGCCCAGACTGAGAGCGCACCGCATTCAGCCGACCCGTTCAAGCGGGAGATTCTGGAAGCGGTGAAGCGCTGGTTCTATCACGACTGGCGGCGCATCGAAAACAAGCTTCGCACCTCGATCGTGGAGGGCATCTCGGTCTTCCTATCCCTCTTCGATGACAACCCCCTCGTTAAGCGAACCTTCTGCCCGCCCAAAGAGTGCTATGACCCCAAGATCAACGCCGATGCCCGCTACGGAACGCCGCTGCCGCCCTTCGCGGAATTGATCGAAGCCGGAAAAGTGTGCACTCTCAACTTCCCTGTGTCACTCAATCCCGGTCTGGCCAAGGCCATCGGCGTCATGATGAAGCTCGATTTCCAACGCGCCGTCCTGAATCGAATCCCCAAAATCGAAGCCAACCCGAACGAGCACTTTCGCCAGGTGTTCTTCATCTGTGACGAGTACCAGGAATTCGCAACGGCGGGGGAGAACGACCCGAGCGGTGACGAGAAGTTCTTCGCCCTGTCCCGGCAGCCCCGCTGTATCCCCATCGTCGCGACCCAAAGCATCAGCTCCCTCCGATCGACCCTACCCGGCGAGACATGGCGAACGCTCTTTCAGACCTTCCGCACCAAAATCTTCCTCACGCTCTCAGACGAGTTCTCCGCCAGAATCGCCAGCGAGCTCTGCGGAAAGGAAGACCAGTGGAAGGTGAATTACAACATCTCCGAGAGCGGTCATGACGCCCGCGTTTCACTTTTCACCGGCAACGCGATCGCACACAAAGCGAACGTCACCACCTCGAAGAGCTACAACACCCTAAGTGATTTCCGCTTCGATTTCAAAACGTTTACCGAACTCAAGAACGCGCAATCCGTGACGCTGGCCTATGACGGCTTCAATCCGCTTCCCCCGACCTTTATGTACCTGAAGCCGTACTTCAACGACGTGAACAAGAGCTATTTCCGGCAACTTGCGGATGGTGAGCTGTGATGACCGGCTTCGAGATGATTCTTCCCTTTTTGCGGCCCATTCAGGCCCACATCCTCGACCCGGATGTGAGCGAGATCATGGTCAACGGTCCCGAGCAAGTGTTCGTCGAGCGCGCCGGGTATCTGGAGCAGATCGAGGGTGTGACCCTTAACGAGAAGTCCCTCATGGTCGCAGTCAAGAACATCGCTCGGCGGCTGGGCGATGACATCTCGGAGGAAAAGCCGATTCTCGACTCCCGCTTGCCGGACGGCAGTCGCGTGGCCGCCGTCATTCCACCCTGCAGCTTGAACGGGGTGACGCTCACCATCCGCAAGTTCAACGCCTGGCACTTCGGGATCGAAGACCTCATCCGTATCGGGACCATCACCGAGGACCTCGCCGCCCAATTCGAGAATGCGGTGCGCTCGCGTAAGAACATTCTCATCTCCGGCGCGACCGGCACCGGCAAGACCACCCTGCTGAACATCGTCGCCAACTTCATTCCTGACGGTGAGCGAGTCCTGGTGATCGAAGACACGGCGGAGATCCAGATTCGCACTCCGAACTTGGTGCGCTTCGAGGCGCGCCGGGCACAAAACGACCTGCCGGCCGTCACGATCCGGGATTTGCTCAAGGCTACGCTTCGACACCGGCCCGACCGCATTCTACTCGGCGAGATTCGCGGTGGCGAGGCCTTCGATTTGCTCCAGCTCTTGAACACAGGTCATTCAGGGACGCTCTCGACGGTCCATGCAAACTCTGCACATCAAGCCCTCAGTCGCTTCACAACGTGCGTCCTGCAGAGCGAGATGGACCTGCCTTACCGCGCCATCAAGAGCAACATCGCCGATTCGCTCAACCTGCTAGTCCAGATCGAGCGCCGCCCCGGCCGACGATTCGTCTCCGAAGTTCTGGAGATCGCCGGCTATAACCCCGAAACCGACCACTATGAGCTTGTCCCCATTTTTACCCGAAAGGAGGAACCGGAATATGCAACCTAGCTCCGATACCCGAAGCACCTCGCAGTTTCACCAGGCGGGAGACCACACTGCCCTCCAAGCCCTCAGAGAGGGCCAGGAGATTGAGAACGCAGACCGCGAATTCGTTCGCAGTGCCCTCCGGGAAGCGCTTGCCGACGACGAGATCGAGCGGCGCCTGTTGCTCCGCAGCGACTTTGTTCGGCTCAGTCCCGGAAGCGACGCACACGCCTATGCCCGCAGAGTCATCGAGGAAGAGAAGACCAGCCTCCAGGGCTCGAATGTACCCTCCCTCGCGGAGCCTGAAGGAGCATCGCCGCCACCTCGACACGGCGAGACGCCGTCGCGTGCCCAAGCATCGGAGGAGGCCGTCCGCAAGTACATCACCGACAATTTCGCGCACGACGACTGGCTAGCCGTCTTCGTGCGCAACTCCGAAACCGGCGATGTGGTTCAGCGGGTGAGCCCTGCCCAGCGCATTGCCAGCTCCGACTACCAGCGCTGGCTTCGCTACATGAACGCCCACGGCTCTGATGTCTACATGAGCCTCAACACATTTCGCGACCACGCGCAGGGCCGCACTAAGGCCGATCTTAAGGAAATTCGCCATCTCTACCTTGACATCGACCACCAGGGGCCGGAAAGGCTCGCAGCCGTGCTCAGCGATGATTCCGTGCCGGCGCCTAATTACGTACTCAACACGTCCCCTGGCAAATTCCAGGTTGTTTGGCGCGTCGAAGGCTTCGCCCCGGACGAAGCGGAGAGCACCCTTCGCGCCCTCGTTCAGCGCTTCGGCGGCGATCCTGCCGCAACCGATTCGACACGTGTGTTTCGGCTTCCCGGCTTCAACAACAAGAAATACGAACAGGACTTTCAGGTCACGATCCGCAGCGAGGCTCCGCCGAACCTCCTATACCGCCCCGAGGACTTCAGCGTCCCCAGCCTCGACCGCGACCAATTGCCCCAGACCAGCCCGGCGCCCCGCGAGCCGGTCCGAACGAACGGGGGCAATCACACGCAGTCCGAAAGGGACCTGGCCTACGCCATTCGGCATCTGAAGGCCGGCGACGACCCGGATGACATCATTCGCGCCATCGCCGGCTACCGCAGCGTCGATCAGTACGACAAACGGAACCCCACGCAGCTCATTGCGCAGAAGAAACCAAAACCGCGCTACTACGCGGAGCTCACAGTGACGAAAGCCATGGCCACTTTGGGCATCAGGCGCCCGCCTCAGGCGAAGCCGCGAGCACCAGCGGACAAGTTTGGCGGGGAGGCCGAATTGGAACAGAACCGGTAAGGAGCGAGCCATGCTGAGGAGAGAACCATCCCACGTTCTTCGCGTCACAGCCCGCTGGGCACTGCTGAGCGCCGCGCTCGGGGCCTTGGTGTTTTTTGCGGCCGGCACGATCGAGGTTCGCGGCCTTCGTACGTACCTGCTCACGTTTTCTGGCTTGCTGCTGGCGACGATGCTTGCAGTGCACCCGGACCTCGTGGAAGAGCGCTTCCACCCGGCCCAACCCCAGCTTGACGCCGGAGCCCGCCTCGCGAGCGGGTTTCTGTTTCTCGTGACGCTGACAGCGGCCGCTCTCGACGTGGGGAGGCTTCATGCATCCGACACAGTGCCGCGGGTGATCAGGACGGCGTCGCTCGTCACATTCGCGCTTGCAACGCTGACTCAGGCTTGGGCGATGGCAGTAAATCCCTTCTTTTCGCCCACAGTGCGTATTCAATCGGAGCGCGGACACCACCTCGTCACTGTTGGCCCTTATCGCGTGATCCGACACCCAGGCTACCTTGCCATGCTTGTTTCCGTTCCCGCGAGCGCGCTTGCGATCGGGTCCTGGCTTGCCCTGATTCCCGGACTGACGTTTTCAGGCGTCATTGCCAGGCGAGCCACAATCGAGGACGAGTTTCTGAAACTCAACCTGGTCGGCTATGCCAGCTATGCGCTCAAGGTCCGGTCCCGGCTGGTGCCGTCGATATGGTAGCCCGTGCCCAGGAGTGCAAGATTGAAGCCCGAAGCAACTGAGATCGCGATGCACCCGGAGCCAGAACGAATCGAGCGCGCGATTCTCTTCATTCGCGGCCAGAAGGTCATGCTGGACGCCGACTTGGCGGAGCTCTACGGCGCCACCACCAAAGCCTTCAATCAAGCCATAAAGCGGAACGGGGACCGATTTCCCCCCGATTTCATGTTCCACCTCACCAAAGAGGAGAAGCGGGAGGTGGTCACAAATTGTGACCACCTCCGTAACCTCAAGTTTTCACATGTCTTACCCGCCGCCTTCACGGAGCACGGAGCCATCATGGCCGCGACCATCCTCAACACGCCGAGGGCGATCACGGTCAGCGTGTACGTAGTCCGAGCCTTCGTCAAAGTTCGAGAGCTGGTCAACACTCACAAGGAATTCGCCCGAAAGCTTGAAGACCTGGAGCGAAAGCTTGTGGAGCACGACGAGAAGTTCAGCGTCGTGTTTGCCGCCATCCGAGAGCTGATGGAGCCCACCACCGTTCCCTCGAAACGCCGAATCGGGTTTTCAACTTCAGAGGAGTCATCATCATGAACGCCGTTCAGGAAAGCACATCCATCGAACGACCAGTTCATCAGCGGGAGATCCAAGGCTTCGAAGTGCCTGTCGACGTCAGGACCGCCGCGCGGTTTCTTGGCGTCAGTCCCTCGCTGGTGTATGCTTACGTCGAGCGAAAGCAGATTCCCCATTTCCGAATGATGGGCCGCGCAATTCGGTTCAGCATTTCCGAACTCGAAAAGTGGCGGCGCAAATTTTTCGTTAATGGAGGAATCGATGAGCAAGACGAGCACGACAGGAAGACCGCGCAAGCCCGCGGGAACTGTTTTTACCCGCAAGGGATCTGTCTTTTGGTGGACACGATACCGCAACCACGAGGGCCAGATCGTTAAGGAGTCGACCGGAACGACCGATCGGCAAGAGGCAGAGCGCTTTCTTCGCGAGCGCATGGATGCCAGGGACGACGGAAGTCTGCGTGTCGTCCTCTCAAGCAAGAATCTCACTTTCGACGACTGGGCAGATTGGTTTCTGGAGAATCGCTCGAAGCCGCCATTCCGGGCTGAGAAGACCCACCTCCAGAATCTTAGGATCGTCGAGCTGCTCCGACCGACTCTGGGCAGCCAACGGCTGTCTGACATTTCGTCGGAAGAAATTGAGCACTACCTGCGCCGACGGCTCGGCTCAGGAAAAAGGGTTCCCACGAAGCTCGGACTCCAGTATCGGGGCACGCTCAAACCGATGACAGTCCACCAGGAATTCCGCGTTCTACGGCGAATCTTGAACGTCGCAGTTAAGCAGAAGCGATTAACCAGTAATCCGTGCGGTGCAGTCGAATTTCCCGTCACGGTAAGCAAGTCCACTCGAAAGCCTCACTACATGACGCTGACCGAACAGAAGCACATCGAGTTCTGCGCTCCTAACCACCTGAAACACGTCATCGTTATCATCTCGGAAATGGGACTTCGCCCTTACAAAGAGCTGATGCCGATGCAGAAGTCGCAGGTTGACCTCGAAAACTCATTGGTTCATGTTCCCGACTCCAAGACGCCTAGCGGAATAGGGGACATGCCGATGACGAAACCCGCCCTCCAGGCGTTCAAAGCACAAATGAAGGAGACGCCGGCCTCGGAGTATCTCTTCCCGACCCTGAAAAAAGGAGCCGTGAAGCCCTACATTACGACTCTCAAAACCACATGGTCAGCGACCTTGAGACGGGCGGGCATTCCTTATTTTCCGCTGTATCACCTACGTCACACGTTTGCGAGCCGCCTCAGTGCGGGTGGCGTGTCCGATCACTTCGTTACTCTGATGCTCCGGCAAGGCGACGCGGAAGCCTTCAAGCGGTACAGCCAAGCCAAGCTGAACATGATGCGTGAGGCGCTGGCACGTTTGGACCGGCGCGCGAACGAACACGGAAAGACTTTTGGAACATCACGGCCAAACTGAGACTTTTGGAACAGTTTTGGAACATTTTCGAGGTTTGGCCTGGCTATGAAAACCGGGAGGTGCTGAAACGGAAGAAGTTAGGTGGTGAGCCGTGGGGGAATCGAACCCTCAACCTACTGATTAAGAGTCAGTTGCTCTACCAATTGAGCTAACGGCCCATCAATCACTTACGGACGCCGACGTTCGCCGATGTAGCGGGAACTGTAGCGGGTCGATTCGCCGCAACCCTCTGTGCCGCATCGCGGTTCAGAGAGTCGAGCCGCTCGACGGCACGTTCCAACGCCTCCGGCGTCGGATGTACGTACCGCTGAGAGACCGTCACGCTTGAATGACCCATCAGCCGCATAATCGTAAACGCGTCGGCCCCAGCCTCACCGAGCCGAGTGCCGTAAGTGTGTCTGAGAGAGTGTAGCACGAACTCCCGTGAGAGTTTCAAGGCTGCGCGCAGCCTCTTGTGCTGGTGATCCAAGGAACTGACCAGCAGCGGGGCGCCGTCGGGGCCGGTGAAAACACGAAAAGACGACGCCTGAGATTTGCGGGACAGGAGCATGGCGCGAGCCCGCACGGTCAGGGGCACGTTGCGCCGCGAGGTTGCCGATTTACCTTCGCAGATGCGAACATACCCGAATTTCGCGTCGCCCACCGGTTCAGTATGGACGTTCGGCCAATCTAACGCGATGGCCTCACCAACGCGAAGCCCGGTGTCCAAAATCAGCAAGGAAATGTCGCCGAGCGGCTGCAGAGCTGCCGCGAGGTAGCCCGGCTCTTGAGCGTGGCTCAGAGTGAATTCGCGATTGCGCTCGCCCGCTAGGAGTCGGATTCGCGGTACCCGGTCGATCACGCGCCATTCCTGCGCGAGCCGAAGCGCTCGCCGCAGTGTTGCCAACGAGCGATTGACCGTCGCCGCCGCGACCGTCTCACTTCGGCGCTTGACGTAGCTTTCGATCAGCGACTCGTCGATCCGGTCCAAGCGTGACTTGGACAAGGGTTCAAAGTCTAGGAGGCGAGCGAGTTGCTGTTTGTAGAACTCGACCGTCTTGGGCTTCGCGGCCGAGCGGACCTCAATTGTTTCGATGAAACGCTGCTTGAATTCTTTCAGGGTTGGGGCGGGCTTGCGCTCAAAGATTCCTACCTCGCCCTTCGCTAGGGCGGTCCGGTAGGCGCTCTCAATTGTCCGCGCCACGTTCGGATTCCCCTGCTTCGTTGACCTTTGAACGTGTTGCCCGTTGAACCAAAAGTGAAACCAGTAAACGCCGCCACGTTTGAAAATTGCCATTGGTTTAACAACCTCCGATTCCGCTTGTCCTTCGATAGCGGCGCATGTATCGCGCCCGATGCGCTTTCCATTCGGAGCTCGATTTGTATTGCGCCTGCTGACACGCCACACCACAAAACTTTTGGTACCCCGGACGCCGCGCACAGAACCAGCGCCCGCATCGCTCGCACCGATCGATCCAGCCAAGCGAGTCGTTCTCCGCCAAGGAAATGACTCCCGCAACCATATGATATGCCGAGTCTCCGCGCTTTTCGGCTGGTGGAATCCAAGCGACCTCTGTTCGGAAAGCCGATACGTTTAAGCGCGGGAAGAAACTAAAGTAATCGAGCTCGCTTTTGATGTCCATGTTCAGCTTGCAGACCTCTGCGAAAACCGGATCACGGGCCGCATATTCCTGCAGTTCTCGCTCTGTGACTTGGTAATCAAAATTTTCCAGGCGAGTCCAATGGCTGTCCTGTTTGGCTTTTCGCTTGGAGGAAATCAAGCCCTTTGAAGGGGAAAACCACATCGTTTTTTTGTGCTTCCGTTCGAGGTCTTGGAGTCTCTTAATTTTCAGGATCAGGACAGAAATCCGTTTTGTCGGATCGCTGTCCGGTTGCTCATTCAATCGACGAACCAGGTCGAATCCCGGCGGGGGATTCGGAATCCACTCGACCTGTTGCATTTTGGAGAAATCGACGGTTTCGTTCGTCGCTCGTCTCTTCGTTCGCTTCCGCTTCGATTTGCCTGTTTTCGCCGCCATACGTAACACATACCTCGTGATCTAGTGCCAGGTTACGATTGTTATTTACGTCCAGGTACTCTGTCAAGCGAAACTTGAGGTGTGGAGGAACGCTCACATGGATCAACTCGCATTCAGCGTCGAGGAAGCAGCCGCAATGTTAAGCCTCTCGCCTTGGACAATCCGAGCCTGGATCAGACAAGGAAAGCTCTCAGCAATCAAGCTTGGTCGCCGCGTAGTTGTAACACGGGAGGCGCTGCGGGATTTGCTGAACAACGCTGGCGCGACGAGCACTCGGACTCAACGCAATCAGGAAGACTACGGCAGTGAGGAGGCTTGCCACACGGAGAACGCGGAGAGGCCCGCATCAGGTTTTCAAATTCATAAGAAGGAGTAAAGCACATGCAAGTACCTAGCAGACGCGAATTGATGGATCGAATCAAGGAATTGGAGCAGGAGAACGAAGACCTTCGCTCCCGCCTCGATGAGATCGGCAATCTTGCCGGCACCGAGGATGAGGACGAGGATGAAGACGAGGATAACGGCCGGGACTGAATCCAGCCGCGCGCGAGTGCGGCGCGGCCTGGAGAAAGCCCGCAAACCAAATCACCGACCGGGCGAAGCGGTATAGGGCGCATGAGCCCGAATGCCGCCCGCCCGGACCCAGGAAGTGCGCCGCATGTGGCTCGACTCGCTTCCTGGTAATCGACCACAAGGACGGCGACGAGTCAAACGGCGCGCCGGACAATCTCCGCTGGCTCTGTAAGAGCTGCAATACCCGGCTCGGTCTCGCGATGGCGCGAGCCGGGCAGGGCAAGCGGACACACCAATTCAACCCCGGAGCGCGCACGCTCCGGGATTACACTGAAGCCGCGCTGCAACACGTACGCGGCGCGATCGACGCCGGCGGGAAGATCATCCACGAAACACCCAAGGAAAAGCGCCAGGGGTTCGCTGCCGAAATTTGGCGACGCCGCCGAGCGCGAGGAACCGACCGCCGGCACTGATGTTAAACGAGGGGGACGGTGGCCCGATCCGGCAAATGGTCTTCGCCGGCGTTTGGGCCACTTCAGCCCGCCGCACTCAAAGAGGTAATCACCTACCCAGACGGTACCCCCGTACAATAGCGCCCCCTTTTGGAAGGGCTGCACCCGGTTGAGGCCAGTCAAGAAAAACGATGAAAAACAGACAAGAATCTCACGACGACCGCGAGCCAAACCGCAAGAATCACGAAAAATAGACAGGAAAAACAGTGAAAAATAAAGAGAAAAATCGATCATCGACGGATTCTTACAGCGCCAGCGACGCCGCCACGCTACTAGGCGTCTCGATACCCACTCTAAGGCGTATGGTGAAAGAAGGAGCGCTGGAGGGCTTCCGAACCCCAGGGGGGCACGTGCGCGTGACCGCAGAGAGCATCGAGGCTGTCAAGGACCAGCGGCACGCCACATCCCGACCCGTCCGCGAGGCTTCGCCCGTCCTGCAGAACCGCCGCGACCGGCTGGAGGAGTTGACGCTTGAGACCCAGGAACTGCGCGCCAAGACGGAACTAGGCAAGCTACGCCGCGAGGAGCAGGAGGAGGCGGAACAGCGGGAGGCCGAAGCCCAGGAGCGCGAAGAGGAGGCCGAGCAACATCAAGCCGAGATCGAACTGCAGCGGGAACGCCTGGAGCATGCGAAAGCCCAGGAGCGCCGACGCCTGGAGCGGGAGCGGGCGGAGGAACAAGCGCGCTTCGAGGCCGAGGAGGAATTGGCCGCGTTTCGCCAGCGATGGTACGACGCGGTAGCCGAGGCCGTCGCGATCCCGAAACGCGCTTGGCTGACTGCCGCACAGCGCAAGGAATTGACCGAGGCGCTGGAAGCCGAGATCGAGCGCCGCCTACCCGCCGACGAACCGCGCATGGTAACGATCATCGCACGGGGCCTGGAGGCACTACTGGAACCCCTCGGGGCCAAACGGGAGGCGCAGGAACGCCGGGAGAGGGCCACAAAGGAGACTTTGTGGAGCTTGCCCTACTCGGCGACCGATGCCGAAAAAGTCAAAGCCACGGCCGCGATCCGGGACGCCCTTGGGCACCTGGAAAGCTTCGCCGACTTGACCGAGATGCGGGTGGCCGCCCAGGAAGCGATCCGGCCTTTCTGTCAAGCCATCGAGAGACGACTGCTCGACGTAAGGCTCGTCAGTTGGGCGTTGCAGCAGCTCCCCTGGAGCCGCACGGAGCGGGACGAGGTCCGCATCCGGCGCGAGGCCGCCGAAATACTCGCCGACTTGCCCATCGACATTTCAGAGGTCGACGGCAAGGAAGCACTCGAGCCAACTGTCGGCGAAGCACGCGCAGAGGTCGAAAAGAGGCAGGCCGAAAAAGACCGCCAGCGACGCAAGGCCGGCCTGATTCAGCACGGCCTTGACGAAGTTTCAAGCTACCTACTGAAGTTGAATGCCGAGGGCGAAATCTCGGACAAAGAGTATTGGGATGCCAGCTTTAGGGCCGACATGAGAGACGCCGTCCAACGCGGCCTCGAAGGAGAGTTGTTAGGTGACGAGGCCGTCTCCCAAGTCCGCGAACTGGCCCGCGAGATGGCAGATGAAGAGCTACCGTGATGGCCCGTGCTGTAACCACATGCCCGGACGGGTATGATCCGGGAGGCTATCTGTTAGCTCCCTACCAGTATCGCGAGATTCGTTTTGGAGGCTATATTCGCGGCAAGGACGACGCAAGTCGGGCCGGCGCGCTTTCGAGCGCCCTTTACGAGTATTGCTGTAGCTGCAAACATCTGCCGGGGCGACTCGTTTGGTCACGTGGAGTCGCGGGGGTGCTCTCAACAAAGGAATTAACACTGCAAAAAGTGGTTGACAGCGGCGGTTGGGTAGTGGTATGTAGAGTGCGAGGTAGTCGGTAAAACTCCTACTAGCTAGTCGCCATCGGCTCCGCGTGGGCTTGGCTCCGCATCGAGAGCTGACCGCTGTATTCCTGACACACCGCGTTGGCTCGCGCGAGCGCTTGTGGCAACGTAGGGCGACCCGGGAAGGGGGATACGTGGTGAAAAAGAGGATGTTGGTTCTGTTGGTTCAGTCGCCGTTGTGCTTGCTGTGGACTCTTGGCTCACGAGCAACTGCGCTCGCCCAGACACCTGGCCCGAGCTATCCCGTTCCCGCCATTAATGTCAGGGATTTCGGCGCCAGGGATGACGCACAGGAAGCCGTGGGCTGTTCACTGGACGTCACCAAGCTGATGCTGACTTGCGGCACCGGCACATTTGCGTCAACGGACGTCGGCAAGACGGTGCAGATCCCTAAGGCCGGTGCGGCTCAGAGCCCCCCTTTGCCGGCCCATGCGACGTACTCCAGCACGATCATCAGCGAGAGCGGCGGCACCACGGTCACCCTTGCGGCGGCGGCGCCCACGCAAGCCACAAGCGTCCCCATCGTCTGGGGGACCGACAACGCTCCAGCCTTTCAAGGCGCAGCAAATGCCTGCCCCGCCCCGTCCAACGCGTTGAACGCGGTGTTGTTCCAGTTCACTTCGAAGGGGTGTGCCTACCTAGTGCCGAACGGCGGATCACTTGGCACTGGTGACTACATGTTTGGCAGCACCGTGACCTTCGCCACGCAGACCAGCTTCCAAATCATTGGGATGGGAAATTCCGGCAAGTATGAACAGAGCCCTCAAGCCGGTGTGCGTTTGGTCACCGCGCTGCCCATCACCATCCTGTCTGTGGGACAGAGCGCTAATCCGAGCGGTGGGGGCTTCCAAATCGAGAATATAACCTTCAGGGATGTCAGCAACGATGGCTCGGCTATAGGCGGCCTGCTCATGAACGGCATCAGCGAGGCAATCATCGCCTACTGCAGCTTCGAAAATTTCAACGGCCAACAGCCTGATGCCGCCCCCAGCACGATAGTCTTATCCTATGGCATGAAGGCGACGACCTACGGCAGCGGGACTCTATTCAACAATAACATGGTCCTGCTCCACGACAAGGGCGAGGACAACTCCATATGGTACGACGGTAGCAACGGCGCCCAAGGACGGCCCCATCGTCATCGGCGGGGACATCTTTCCCAACAACGGCACGTCCTCCCTGCCCACGCTGGGCCCCTGGGATACGATCGGGACCGCATGCGTAGGGCTGATTAGTGCCGGCCCGATTCGCGTGTACGGCACGCACTTCGACGTGAGCACTGACATGGGCGGCACGGCGTGCCTGGGGGTCATCACATTGCGCGGTGGCATCGTCAATGCCAAGATCGAGTCCTCGGCGGGCGGCGGACACGGAGCCCTGCTCTACGGCGGTCAGACTACCCAAATCACCCTCACTGCCGGCGACACCTCGAAGAGCGTTGGTAGCAACGGCAGCTACGATGAACGGCACCTCCGACACTTGGTCGGTACGAGTCAAAACAGGGCAGGCGTCGGACAGCACCGCTGACGTCAAGGTGATGTTCTGGGTTCAATGACGGGATAACTTACCGCATTAATGTCGCCCTCGACCGTGAATCCGACCTCGTCCGCCGTGGATAGCAACGTCAGCGCCCACCGCGTTGGCTCGGCTCACGTTCAAGATAAGAGGCTTCAGCCGGTAGCACGCGAAAAGGAGAGTGTCATGGAACACGATAGAAAGCGGCGCAGTCGCCGGCCTGCCCTAGGACCGAGCTGCCTGCTCGCAATCGTCTTGGGGCTCCTCCCTGGGCAACTACGAGCCCAAACCAATCCGGTGCCCCTGATTGATCAGCCGTTGCAGCCCGATGCTGTGGCACCCGGGAGCGGCGGCTTCACGGTAACCGTGAACGGCACCGGCTTTGTCCCCGGATCGACCGTGAACTGGGACGGGAGCCCGCGCGTCACAACCTTTGTCTCAAGCTCGCAGTTGACCGCTACCATCAATGCCGCCGATGTCGCCGCCGCACAGACCGCCTCGGTAACGGTGACCAACCCCGCACCGGGCGGTGGGACGTCGAACGTGATCTTTTTCCCAGTGGCGTCCGCAATCTCCTCACTCCTTTTCAATAGAACCGATTACTCCGTGGCGTCTGATCCCGCAGTGCTGGCGGCAGCGGATTTCAACGAAGACGGTAAGCTCGACCTCGTGGTTGCGAGCGGACTCGCGAACGTGGTTTGCGTCCTGCTTGGCAACGGGGACGGGACCTTCCAGCAACCCGTGGAATACGCAGCCGGCACGGGCCCGTCCGGACTGGCGATAGCGGACTTTAACGGAGACGGCAAGCTCGACTTGGCAGTCGCCGACTCCAACTGTCCTCAAATGCCGTGCAGCTCAGGTGCCGTGTCCGTTCTGCTTGGCAACGGGGACGGGACCTTCGGCGCCCCAGTGAGTTATACCGTGGGGATAGGCCCAGGCGCCATCGCGGTTGGGGATTTTAGCGGAGCCGGAAGGCTCGACCTCGCGGCGGTGAACTCGTGCGGCAATGATCCTGATTGCGGCAGCAGCTCCCCGGGTACAATCTCTGTGCTGTTAGGCAACGGGGACGGCAGCTTCCAGCCACATGTGGACTACACGACGGGAAGCGGCCCGTACGCCCTCGCAGTGGGAGATTTCAACGCTGACGGCAAGCTTGACCTAGCAGAAGGCAACTACTATGACTACACAATTGGGACGCTGCTAGGGAATGGCGACGGCACCTTTCAACAGCCTATTGATTCCTCCTTACCCTTCGGTTATATGCCCACTGGCATCGTGGTCGCGGGCTCGCTCGGCGGTTACGCGCCGGCGCTCGCCACGGTTACCGATGGCCTCTCGCCGCAAGTATGGTTGGGCGCCGGAAGCAGCGGTTTCTGGGCCTTCGGGAAGAGCGACCCGGCCGGCCTCATGGCGGCTCAGGCCCTCCTTACGGCCGATCTAAACGGCGACGGAATCCTGGATTTGGCAACGTCCGGCTTCGGAGCGTCCGGCGGTGAGGTGTCCGTCCTGCTGGGGCAGGCGGGGGGTGGGTTCGCACCCTTCGCGGGCTACCTCGCCGGTAACTACGCGCAAGCTTTAGCAACGGCGGATTTTAACGGGGACGGGCGGCTCGACCTCGCCAGCGCCGGCAACGCAGACAACACCGTCTCGATACTCCTGCAGACCGTCGAACCACTGGTGACGATTTCCCCGATCTCCTTGAGCTTTCCAGTCCAAACAGTTGGCACGACCAGCGGTTCCGACGCCTCCTTCCTGACGAATAGCGGAAACGCAGACCTCGCTATCTCTAGCGTCACCGCCAGCCCCAATTTCCTAGTTAGGAGCAAGTGCGGGTCGAGCGTTGCCGCGGGGGCCAGTTGCGCGCTCGTGGTGGAGTTTCGCCCAATGGCCGCCGGCACGCTCACCGGCACCGTTGCCATCGCGGACAGCGCTAGCGGCAGCCCGCAGACCATCTCGCTCACGGGCAGTGGTAGCTTCTTCAGTCTTTCGCCGACCAGCCTCAACTTTGGCAACGTGACAAGGGGCCACATCAGTTCGCCGCAGACAGTGACACTCACCAACGTCGCGAAGAGTTCGCGAAGCGTCAGTGTCCGGCTGGCGGGCGGCAACGCCGGTGCCTTCGCCCAAACCAATAACTGCGGGACGAGCATCGGCACCGGGGCAAGCTGCGCAATCAGCGTGACGTTTACCCCAAAATTCAAGGGCCCGGCCAGCGCCAGCTTACAGGTAAACGGCGGCGGCGGCGGTGTACTCAGCGTGTCGTTGTCGGGCGCGGGCGTGCCCTAGGATTCTCTCGCGCAGCCCCGGCGGCTGTACGTGCGACTAGGTTTCTGGAAGCCGGCAGGAGCGTATAGCGGGTTTCCGCTCAAGGGCTCGGGCAGGGTAACTGTAGCGGAAAACGTAGCGGGTTCCGACGTGTTTCTGTTAGTATGTGCAAGTATCCCGACCGGCCATTTTATTTGTTTGCAATGACTTACGCGTAGGTGCTAACAGGTGCACGCGCGACGTTTTGGATTAAGAGTCAGTTGCTCTACCAATTGAGCTAACGGCCCATCACGCTGGCATTGTAGCACACCTGCGGATTCGCTTGGCGGAGGCCGAGCGGATCGCAGCCCGGCCGGGCGAGTCAGGCTGGCCGGAGCGCTCCTGCTCGACCGAGCGCTTCGGTCAGTTCTTCTGCGGTGGAGGCGGGCGGTTGGCAGGCCGTGCCCGCGCAGACGAGCGCCACCGGATGCTCGAACCTGGCGTGCGGCAGCGTGGCAGCGAGTCCGGCCGGCAGATCGCCGGCTGCGGCCTCGCCTGCGGTAGCGGCCTCGTCTGCGGTAGCGGGCCGCCCTGCGGTGGAGGCCTGCTGTGCCGTAATCGCGAGCACTCGTTTGCCGGCGACGGGCGCGTCCTGCGCGGCCCTCCACAACGCCTCGCGTCCGGGGCCGCGCTCCGGGCCCAGCACCACGATCTCAACGGGTTCCCGCAGATGGTAGGCTAGTGCAATAGCGTACGTGGCGGCGAAGAGACCGGCCTCGCCCGCCTTGGTGGCGAAGAGATCGAGGGCGCGATCGGCTTTTTCGCGGAAGTCCGGACGGGCCCCGAGATACGCCAGGCGATCGAGCACGGCCACGGCCACCGAATTCCCCGCCGGCGTCGGCGAGTCCTGCAGGGCCTTGCGCGCGATCACGAGCGATCCCTGCCGGTCCGCTGCGTCCAGGGCCATATCGAAGAAGCCGCCCTCCGCTTCGTCCCAGAATCGCCGCACCGCCAGTTCGCCGAGGTCGAGCGCGCGATCGAAGTAGCGGCGCTCGCCCGTGACTTCAAAAGCGTCGAGCAGTGCCGAGGCCATCAGCACCTGATCGTCGAGCAGGTCGAAGTTTGAGGCGACCAGTTCTCCGCCGGCCCCGGTCGCGGCCGCGGACGTGGGAGGCTCCGCGAGCACGTGGGCCACGCCGCGCCGCGCGTCCCAACCCTTTTCGAGGAAGATGTCGAGCGCTTCGAGAGCGCGATCGCGCGCGCCTTCGAGCCCCAGCGCCTTATACGCTTCGAGCAGCGCCGAGGCCATCATGGCGTTCCAGCCGGCGTAAAGAGTGCGATCGACGAACGGCGTGGGACGCCGCGAGCGCGCCTCCAGCATCTTCGCCCGGGCGCGCGCCAGAATCCGTCCAACCTCTTCCGCGCTCACGCCCGCGCGGACCGTGATCGCCTCGATCGGCTGATCGATAAACAGGACGTTCTTGGCAGGATTGTGGTGCATCGCGCCGGTGGTCCCGACGCCGTAGCGCAGGGCCGCCACGCGCGCTTCCTGTTCGTCCAGCACCGCGCGCAGCTCGTCCAGGGTCCAGGTGAAGTAGTCGCCGTCGTCCTCCAGGCTGTAGTCCGCGTCCTGGCTCGCGTAGAACCCGCCGCCGGGCCGCGAAAGCACGCTCTCCACGAAACTCAGGATGCCGAGAGCGACTTCGCGGAAGAACTCCGTGCGAGTGAGTTGCCAGGCGTGCAGATAATTCACAAGCAGGCCGGAGTTGTCATACGACATCTTCTCGAAGTGCGGCACGCCCCAGTGCTCATCCACCGAGTAACGATGAAAGCCCTCGCCGACGTGGTCGTAGACGCCGCCGCGGCCCATGGCCTCGAGGGTGGAAGCGGCCATGTCGAGCAGGTGGCGCTCGCCGCGCTCCAGATACTGGTCGATCAGCAGATCCACCGCGTAGGGATGGGGGAACTTCGGCGCGCGCCCGAATCCGCCGTGCTCGCGGTCGTAAAGCTCCTCGATGTTGGCGACCACGGCTTCCACCGTCGCGCTTCCGGCACGGCCGGCGGACCGGTAGATTTCGGTCTTGCCCAGGGCCTCGCTGATCTGCCGGGCGCTCGTATGGATCTCGGCGCGATGGGTGTGGTAGTTGTGCGCAATGGTCTCCAGGATGCGCTTCATGCCGGGCCGGCCGTACCGGTCGTCAGGCGGAAAGTAGGTGCCGCCGAAAAACGGCTTGCCGTCGGGCGTCAGAATGGCCGTGAGGGGCCAGCCGCCCTGGCCGGTGAGAGCGCTGACCGCCATCTGGTAGCGGGCGTCGATGTCGGGCCGCTCGTCGCGGTCCACCTTCACGGCCACATAGTGCCGGTTGATGATGGCCGCGATCTCGCCGTTCTCGTAGCTCTCCCGATCGATGACGTGACACCAGTGGCACCACACGGCGCCGATGTCGAGCAGGATGGGCTTGTCCTCGCGGCCCGCGCGCTCAAACGCTGCCTCGCCCCATTCCTCCCAGGCGACGGGCTGGTGGGCGGCGCTGCGCAGGTACGGGCTGGAGGCGGCTGCCAGGCCGTTCACGGTGGTAGTGGCGTCACTCATTGGCACCTAACGATCAGCGTCCCTGGTTGGATGTCCGGCTTCGCGGAACAAACGGTGTTTTTTCGAGGTAAGTTTGCCGTACAAATGACATTCGGAGCTCGATTTTGACCCTCTAATTTTGACATAAGTGCCTTATTTATGAATAACCTAACGGCTTTAAAGCTCTATAAACAACTGATTCTAAGCAGGATAGCGTGTTTTCCCCACGTTTTTTGGGTGCCAGTCTATTGTTAACTGCCTTATTTTTCAGTAACATATTGGCTTTGCAGCGATAAAATCAATAGAATCAATAACCTCTTGGCTTTCGCTGAATATGGAAAACAGCAGTCGATTGTTTTCAATAACCTAATGGCTTCGTTCGTAACATTTTTGAATTTCTCGCATATCACCATCCCGCGGGGTCGCGAAACGGCCTGCTCACTGAACCCTCCTAGGCCCGGAAGGGGACTCGTCGGGCTCCTCGATGTCGTCCTCGTCGAGCGGTTTGCGTCCGGCAAATCCCTCGTCCATGCCGTGCCAGTAACCGATGCGTTCCTCGCCGAATTTCCAGCAAAGGTAGACTTCGCGGCCTTCGCGGACGGTGGGAAAGTCCACCAACCCCTCGTCCAGGTCCTTCAGGATGCAACCCGATTCCTGGATGCGGTTGATCGCCTCCCGGACCTTTTCGTTGGTCTCCTCGCGGAGCGCGCGCTTGACGGTCAGTTCCTTGTAGGGCGGGATCCACCCGCCCAGGATCATGATCTTGGCGGCCACCTGGGCAAATTCGCGGTCGAGCGAGTCCAACTGCTCCTTAAGCTCGCGGGCGAGCGCGAGCGTGCTCGAGATCATGGGGAGCAGCGCCTCCGCTTCGTCGCGTTCAAAGTAACGTTCAGCCATGGTTTCCGTTCAGTTTCGACTTCAATGAGCGACCGTTCCGGTGGGGCTCGGTCCGCAAGTTCAACCACCCCGGCCTTCGGCCACCCCTCCCCAACGAGGAGGGGAGTCTTTGTTAGCCTACGGCACCCCGTGCTTAACGAGGAGGGAATCCTTACCTGAAGCTCCCCTCCTTGTTAAGGAGGGGTGGCCGAAGGCCGGGGTGGTCTCATCTCAACTCTTGATCCCTTCATCATCCCTTAGCCGCCCCGCGTGTGCATTTCCAGGTGCGGGTCCTGGCGCAAATCCTCGACTTGAACCAACGGCCCCCGGGCGCGCAGGGTCTTGCGCTCTTCGGCGCCGCGGTCCCGCCGCGCTTCCCAACAGGAGGCGATCAGGGCGCGCAACTCGGCGGGCGAAGCGCCTTCGCGCAGCGGCCGCTTCAGGTCCAGGCCGTGGCGGGCGTAAAGGCAGAGCAGAAACAATCCGTCGGGCGTCACGCGCGCGCGATCGCACTGCGCGCAGAAGGGCGCGGTGGTGGACGAAATGATGCCGAAGGTGGTCCCGCCCGGCAGGCGGAAGCGATCGGCCGGCGCCCCGCCCTGGGCCTCCAGGTTCAACGGCTCAATCGGGCCGTAGCGTTCGCGCAGCCGGTCCAGCATCTCGACGCGCGACACCACCTGGCTCGCCGACCAGTGCGTGGCGCCGCCCACGTCCATATACTCGATGAATCGCACCTCGGCGCCCACGCTGGTTCCGAAATCGATTAAATCGCCGAGCTCGTCGTCATTGAAGCCCCGGATCACCACGCTGTTGATCTTCAAGGCGTCGAACCCGGCCTCGCTCGCGGCGCGGATTCCCTCGAGCACGCCGCTCAACCCGTCGCGCCGGGACAGGGCGCGAAAACGATCGGGACGCAGCGTGTCCAGGCTGATGGTCACCCGGCCGAGCCCCGCTTGCCGTAAATCGCGCGCCTGGGCGCAGAGCAACAGACCGTTCGTGGTCAACGCCAGGTCGCGCAGGCCCGGCCCCGGGGCCGAAGCTCCCGAAGCGCCCCCGGAAGCGCCCAAGGTAGAGGAATCGCCGTTCGAAGACATCTCCGGCGGACGCCCGGCTTCCCGCAGCAGGGCGATCAGCCTCGGAAGATCACGCCGCAGCAGCGGTTCGCCGCCCGTCAAGCGCAACCGGTCAACGCCCAGACCGATGAAAACGCGCGCCAGCGTGGCCAACTCCTCAAAGGTGAGGATCTCGCCGCGCTCGATCCACCGGTATTCCTCCTCCGGCATGCAGTACTGGCAGCGCAGGTTGCAACGGTCCGTCACGGAGAGCCGCAGACTGCGCAAGGGACGGCTGAAGGCATCGAGCACCGCCGGGCTGGAACCGTTGTTCATGGGCATCTGCTCATGGGCAGCCGGGCCGGGATCAGACGGCAGCCTGCGCCGCCTTTCGCTCCATTGCTCCACTCAGCGCCGCTGGATCCAGCTTGTGTCAGGCTAACGGAAAGCGACGATTCATGTCAAGGCTAGGCGTGTAAACGCTATAACTAGGCTATCATAACAAGGGCTCGCCTCCGCGCGCCGGATTTCCGTGGTGCACCCCGAAGGGGGCAGGCCCTTTACAAAGCAGTACCAGTCCTCCAACGGCATCCGAGAGCGGCGGCTTCGCGTGGTTCCGCGCAAGATCGAACGGGTCAGCCGCGACCCGCCGGGGCTCAGCCACCGGAGAATGGGAAATCCCGACTCTTACCCACCACCCGAGAAGGCGGAGGCGCGCGCGCTTGCGGTCGAATCCGCCGACTACCCTCCACCGGCGCGCCGCCGTCTAAGACCTTGAAACTTTCTTTGAAACTTTCGCTTGACGCTCCACGGGCTGTGTGTTACAGATTGTAACGTTACTATGACTAACGCAAAGGGCAGTCCAAGAGCAGCGCGTCCTCGCAACCTGAGCGGGGTGGAGCAGTTGGTGATGGACCACATTTGGGTTGCAGGCGCCGTGACCGCGGAGGCCGTGCGCGAGGCGCTCGCTCCGCGCCACGCCATGAAGGATTCCACTGTGCGCACGGTCCTGCGCCGCCTGGAAGAGAAGGGCTATCTCCGCCACAAGGTGGAAGGCCGCACGTTTCTCTATCGCGCCGCGCACGCGCGCCAGAATATCGCGGCGCGCGCCGTCAGCCACATCGTGGACCGCTTCTGCGGCGGCTCCGTCGAACAGTTGCTTGTGGGAATGGTCGAGAACGAGGTGCTGGACTCCGGGGAACTGCAGCGCCTCGCCCGCAAGATCGCGCAAAAGAAGGAGGCCAAGCCATGACTTTCCCCGACGCATCCCCGGCTATCGGTGCTTCCTGGGCGATCGGACGCCTGGCGGACGCGGCCCTGCGTGCCCTGGTGCCGGCGGTCTTGGCGACGCTTGCGCTGCGCGCGTTTCGCGTGCGCCACGCCTTCCTGCGTCTGGCCGTGTGGAGGGGCGTGCTGTACGCCGCCCTCGCGCTGCCCGCGCTCGGTCTGCTGCTGCCGGTCGTTTCGGTGCGCGTGCCGGTACGCGTGTCCGCGAAGACAGCCACTCGGGCCGCAGCGTGGCTCGAGGAGGCGCGCGGCAAGCTTGCGACAGTAGCCGCGTTGCGGTCTTCATCGTCCTTTTCTTCGCCCTCTTCTTCAAGAGCCGCGAATCCTGCGGCCCTCGGCAGCGGCGCGAGCAGCACCCGCCGCGTCCTCGTTCATCCGGCCAGCGCGGCGGTGCCGTTCGACAAGCGCGCGGCGCTCGCATCGGGACGAACACCAGTTCCGGAGCTGGTTCCGGCGCCGGTTCCGGCACCGTCGGGGGGACCGGTTCAGATCGCGGCAGCAGCCCGCATCCGGGCATGGCGCGCGGGAATCGGCTCGCTCACGGCGGCGGAAATCGCCCTGGGCGTTTATGCGCTCGTGCTGGCCTTCCTGCTCGGGCGCCTGACCGTGGGCTTCGTGTTCAGCCATCGCCTGCGCCGGACGGCGCACGCCATTGACGATCGAAGCGCCCTACGGTGGCTCGATTGGCACGCGCTCGCCATGGGCGTCGATCGCGCTCCGGCGCTTGCGGAGTCCGCAGCCGTAACGGTCCCGCTTACCCTCGGCGTGTGGCGGCCGGCGATTCTGCTTCCGGCCGACTGGCGCGAGTGGGAGAGCACGAAGCTCTCGGCGGTGATCGCGCATGAGCTTTCCCACGTCCGGCGCAGAGACGCGCGCACCAAGACGCTAGCCCTCGTCTATCGAAGCTTCTTCTGGTTCAGTCCGCTCAGTTGGTGGCTGGAGGGTCATCTGGCGGCACTCAGTGAACAAGCGAGCGACCTCGCCGTGATCGGCGCAGGTGCAGAGCCCACCTACTATGCGGAGGTCCTTATGAGTTTCTTTGGAGCGTTACAAGACAACGGCGCGCGCGTTTGCCGGCAGGGAGTATTCATGGCTCGAGGCGGCCGCGCTCACGAACGGATCGAGAAGATTCTGTCGTCGACCGGGACGCCTCACGTCCCTCGGAAGGCGCGACTGCTGGTTCTGCTGGCGCTCGCCGGCGCGCCGCTGGTCTGCCTGACCGCCATGACGCGGCCCGTGCTGGTTGCGAGTCCGGCCGCGGCGCTGCAGCTTCCCGCGCAGGCCGCGGCGCTGCAGCTTCCCGCGCCGCCCGCGCCCGCGGCTCCGCTTCCCCCGGTCGTGCGATGGGCGGCCCCGCCCGCTCGCGTCGCGCCGCCTGCCGCGCCAGACCAGCCGATCGGCCCGAGCGCGCCAATTGGGCCTCGCGTGATCGGCCCCGTGGCTCCGGCATCACCGCTTCCGCCGCCTGCACCCTTCTCCGTCGTGGTTCACCCGGCACCTATGGCGCATATGGCCGTGGCGGCGCCTCCAGCTCCGGCCGGGCCGGCCGGGCCGATCGGGCCGACCGCGCCGATCGGGCCCACTGGGCCGGGCGCCTGGGCGGTTCCACCCGTGCCGGCTCGGGTCCCAGGTTGGGCGGCGCAGTCCGAACCGCCTGAGGCTCCCGAGCCCCCGCAAGGCGGGGATGATGGCGACTGGATGATCAACAATGAGCATCAGGGAATGACCTTCGCCGTCGTGTCCGGCAAGTCGGTCATGATGAACGGGTCGAGCGACGACGCGGATGAAGTGCGGGCGCTGCGCAGCAAGATCGGAGCCGACTTCATCTGGTTCATCCACGACGGAAACTCATACGTCATCCGCGATGCCGCAACCGTCAAGAACGCGCAGCGCCTCTACGCCCCCATGGACGAGTTGGGTCGCCGGCAAGACGAACTCGGCCGGCAGCAGGACGCGCTCGGCCGAAAGCAGGACGAGCTCGGCAAGCAGCAGGATACTGCGCGCGTCAAGGTGCCGGCAGACCTCGAGGCGCGCTTGAAAAAAGTCGAAGACGGGATCCATGAGCTGGGATCGACGGCGAGCCAGGATGATCTCGGACGGCTTCAAGGCGAGCTTGGCGACCTTCAGGGCTACCTCGGCGATTTACAGGGAAAGGTCGGCGACGAGCAAGGCGAATTGGGACGCAAGCAAGGCGACCTCGGCGCGCAGCAGGGCGAGCTCGGAAGGAAACAGGGCGAACTCGGCCGGCTGCAAGGTGAGCTGGCCCGCGAGGCCGCGCACAAGATGCAGGCTGTGCTCAAGCAGGCGCTCGCGAACGGCCAGGCCCAGCGCGCGCCGGAGTAGGCCGGTCAAGCGACAGCGAATCAGCGGCCCGCGCTGATTACCTCTGATTACCAGCGAGCGCGCACCGGGATCGGGATCAGCCCGCGCATGACGATCCCGGGCACGGTGCCGTCATCAACCCTCATCGTCAATCTTCGACCCTTGGTGCGTCGGATCCCTAGTGAGCTGTCCCAGCCATTTCGTTACAACCACCCCCGGCCCCTCCGTATCAAGGAGGGGAGTTCCCCTACTCGTTGAGGAGGGGTTAGGGGTGTGGTGGTCGCCAACAACCGGTCCAAGGCCCGGCATAACGAATTGAATGGGACAGCCCACTAGTGCGCGGGGCCGGACGGCGCTGGGAGTTTCCCGGAGACCTTGTCCGCCTGCTCCTGGCGGGCGTTCGCCAGCAATTCCTGCTGCTGGGCGAACTCCTTCTGGGCATCCGCGCGCCGGCCGGCCTTAAGGTACGCCTGGCCGAGCTGGTAGTGGGTGTTGGCGCTGTCGGGAATGATCGCGAGGGCCCGCTGCAGGTAGGAAATCGCTTCCGTGACGTTGCCTTTGCGCAGATAGGCCCTGCCGAGACCCGACAAGGACTCCGGCAGCTTGGGATTGATCGCGAGCGCCCTGCGGAAAAGCGGCATGGACTTGTCCGCATCGCCGGACTCAATCGAAATCGTGCCCAGGTTCTGGTAACTCCACGGTTCGTCGGGGCTGACCTCGATCTCCTTCCGGAACTCGGCCGCCGCCTCGTCCATCTGGCCCAGACGCTGATAAAGCACGCCCAGGTCGTAGTGGGCGAAAGGCAGTTTGGGGTCGCCGGCCACCGCCTTCTTCAGCTCGTCTTCCGCCTGGGCGTTCTGATAGAGATCGAGATAGGCCTTGCCGAGCAGCAGATGCAGGTGAGGGGTATCGCCGCCGGCGCGGACCAGCTCGCCGAAGGCCTTCACCGAGTCATCGTTGCGCTTGATCTGCCCGTAGGCGATTCCCATCACGTAAAGGTAATCGAGATCGTCCTGTTCCTGATCGTGGAGCGGTTCGAGCGTGGCGACGGCAGCGGCGTAATCGCGCACCATGAAGTGGGACATGCCGAGGAGGTAGCGCGCCTGCAGGCTATCCGGAGTCGCCTCGAGCACGCGCTCAAACGATGGAGCGGCGTCCTTGAAGTCTTCCTTGCGGTAATAGGCCAGTCCGAGGTTCAGCTCCACGCCCACCATCCCGGGGTCAAGCTTCCCGGCCGTCTTGAAGGCCTGAATGGCCTCGTCATACCTGGCGTCAGCGGGGGAGCCCGACAAACCGGCCGCCTCCCTCAGATAGACGACTCCCAGGTTGGTGTAGGCCGCCGCTGAGTTGGGATCGAGTTTGAGAAAGTCTTTGAATCCGCGCTCGGCAGCCGGGTAATCCTTGCTCTGGAGCGCAGTCTGCGCCTTGGTGAATTCCGCGCGCAACTGTTCGTCGGATGCGCCGGGGCGCGTCGGAGCCTGAGCCCGAAGCGCACCCGCTAATGTGAGAACGGCGGCCAGCAACAGGCCGACGCCTGGCGCCAACCTTGCTCTCGCTTTTGACCACACGATGTGTTGGTTGAGCTGCATGTTCTCCCGGGCCATCTCCCACAAACAAATTGGGCGCAGCGAGCAATTTCTGCCTCGCTGCGCCCGAGAGTTCCAACAAGGTGCTGCCTAAGCGGAGCCTAGAACATGAACTTCAGGCCCAGTTGGACGTTGCGCGGCGACCACGTGGAGTTGACTTCGCCTTGTCCCACGTTGGGTCCGCCTGGAGCTCCAGCAGAGGTGAAAGCCGTGCAGGATCCGCCGAAGGAGACGGAGCCGCTGCAGCCGGCGTTCACGTACTGGTACTGCGTGTGATTGAACGTGTTGAAGGTCTCGAGCCGGAACTGCATCGTGGAGTGTTCGCCGCTAAACCACGGGAGGCTGAAGTTCTTCTCGAGCGCCATGTCGAAGTTGTTCCGGCCGGGCCCTGTCAGCACGTTGCGACCCATGTCGCCGAACATGCCGGCCTCGCCGTTAGCGAAAGCCTGGCTGTACTGTGGCTGGGTGACCGTGGCCGAATTCCACCACGACATGGTTGGACCGTAGGTCGGATCGTTGTACGAGGTCTTATCGATGGCGACCTTGCCCACGGTATCGCACACCATGGCGGTACCGATGCCGGTGGAAAATCCGCTCGGACCACAGGTGAAGTTAACCGGCTCACCGGTAAAGAAGCTGCCGATGCCGCTCAACTGCCAGCCGCCAAGCGCCTGATGGGCGAAGGCGTTGGACGAGTTCTTGAAGAACGGTATGGCATAGATGTAGTTGACCTGGAGCACGTTCGTGCGATTGAAGTCGGACGTGGAGTACCAGCGATTCAGGGCAGCGTCGTCAACTGAGTTTGCGGCGCCCGAACTGTAGGTACTGCTGGAGTTGTCGAGGGCATGCGACCAGGTGTAGGCGGCCTGGAGAGTCAGCCCGCGAGAGAAGGTGTGCCGGAGGCTCGTCTGCAGTCCGTTGTAGATGGAGTGGGCCGTGTTCTGCTTCTCGCCGATGGTGGTGTAGCCACTGTAAGGCACGAAGAGATCAGTCGGCGCCGACTGGTTGATGAGGATTTGCTGCACGTTGCAGCTGCCGGAAGTGCTGCAGAGCTGCACTCCCGCGTCTCCGGGCGCGCCCGCGCCCGCAGCCTTGCCGCCCACCAGCCCTATGCTGTTAAATGCTTGAACAGTCTGTGTGCCAACACCGACCGGGATTTCGTTGATGTTCAGTTCGCGCGCCAGATCGCGGCCCATATTGCCGACATAGGCCACGCTCGCGATACTGTTAACGCCCAATTGGTGCTCGAGACTGAGGCTGTATTGGTAAACGTGCGGCCAGTGCTCGCTGTATGGAATCGAAGTGAAGCTGGTCGGTGCGGGAATCAGCAAGCCGCTGGGAGCAATGCTGCCGTAACCGAGGATGTTGCTCACGGTCACGCCGGGCGCTCCGGGAGGATTGCCTTCGCCGCCTTCCGTTTGGGCTTCGTTGCCGTTCCCGGATTCATAATAGATGCCGAATCCGCCGCGGAGCGAGGTCTTGCCGGTCCCGAAGGGGTCCCAGGCAAAGCCGAATCGCGGAGCGATGTTCTTGCCCGTGTTCCGAAGTTGGCAGCCGTTCGGAATGCCATTGGAGCCGCACTGGACCAGCCCGTTCCCAAAGTTTCCGGGCGTGTCGCCTGTGCCGGCTATGAAGAAGCCGCCGCTATTCAACTGCGCTTCGTTCGCCGGATTGTACAGATTGGGCTCGAATCCGGAGTCAATGGTCGGCTGTGTGACGTCGTGGACTCTGGTGTAGATGTAGTACCGCACGCCCAGGTTGAGGGTAAGGTGTGGCGTGATCTTCCAGTCGTCCTGGATGTAAGGTTCAAGATCGGTCATCTGCCAGTGACCCTTGGCATAACCACCGACCGCCGTGCCGTTCACGATCTGGGTGCCTTCCACGTAGTTCTGGATGCGGCCCAGGAACATGTCCGCCATGGCGTTTCCAGTCGTCAGGGTTCCGCCCGCACCGTTCTGGAGCTCGCCCTGCGTATCGGTTCCGAATTGCTCGTTCTTGCGGTAGTTTTCGAGGTAGAACCCGAACTTGGTGGTTTGGTTGCCGTGCACCCACGCCATGTTGTCTTTCCAGGTGACGATGGGGTTCGAGTTAAACCAGGGGTGGTTGCCCGCGTCCTCATTGGTGCAGAAAGAGAGGCCGCCGCAGAGTTCCAAGGCCGGCAGCAGAGTGTTGCTCGCATTGGCCCCGAAAAGGTGGTTCATCACGAAGTTGCTGGGCCGGTTGATCGAACCCGCCACAGAATCGGCCGCTTCGTTGTACAGAAGAATGTGGTCCGTGGTATAAGCCGCCACAAACTCATTCTCCAGGTTGGGCTTGAAGGTGTGGGTGATGTGGAGAACCGCGCTTTCGCCAGGGCCCGCAAAGGGGGTCTTGACGGTATCGTAGGAGGCCCACTGCCAGAGCGCAGGCACCGCTAAGGTATTCCAGGTGTCTTGCGTGTAGCGGAAGAAGGCCTGCGTCTTATCACTGATGTTCTGATCGATTCGGATCTGCTCCTGCCGCCAGTTGGTGGGAGCGCTCGAAGACGTGGTCCAGCTCGCCGGGCCGCTGTTGGGCAGGGGAACCAGGCCATTGATGAGGTCGGTGCCGTTGGTGAAGGCCTGCGCGTTATACCCCGGCATACTCGCCACGTTGTCGTAGGTGACGCCGTTCAGCTTCGGCAAATTGCACCCGCTGCCGACCGTGTTGGGAAGATAGTTCGCCGACTTCGGATCGCACTGCGAGAAATCGCCGGTCCGCTCCAGAAGCGATGGGACGCCGGCGCTGATCACCTGTCCCTGCCGGTAACGCCGCCAGTCCTCCGACCAGAAGAAGAAGGTCTTGGACTTGTCGGTGTTGTAGTGGTTGGGAATGTAAAGCGGGCCTCCAAAGGTGTAGCCCCAGTCGTTCCACTTCAACGGGGTGGTCGGAGAGCTTCCCGTACCGTTATTGTTGCAACTGTCGATGCAGTTGCGATTGATGAAGAAGGGCTGGGCATCGAATACGTCGTTGCGAACGTACTCGAAGGCGTCGCCGTGGTACTCGCGCGTGCCGGACTTGGTGGCCAGTTCGATGTTGGCCCCGGCATGCTTGCCCATGTCCGCGCCGTAGTTTGAGGTGGAGATGCGAAACTCGGCGATGGTGTCGAGGCTCGGGTAGGTGTTAAAGGTCGAAGCAGAGCCTTCGTCAGTGTTGTTGCCGCCGTCGATCTCCCAGTTGTTGTACTGCATGCGATTTCCGTTGAAGGAAATGCTGTTATTACCGTAGACTCCTACCGAACTCGTATTCAGGCCGTTATCGGGAACGGCGCCCGGCACCAGCAACGCCAGCGATACCCAGTTGCGGCCATTGAGGTCGAGGTTCTGGATTTGCGTGTTGCTAATTACCGAAGAAATTGCAGCCGTGTCCGTCTGCACCTTGGGAAGGTTACCGGTGACGGTCACTTCTTGCGTCACCTGGCCGACGGTCAACTGCATGTCAACGCGTTGGACCTGGCCCACCTGCAGCGTGATGCCGGAGCGCACGAGCTTTTGAAAGCCCGACGCCTCCGCGGTCACGACGTAATCGCCGATGGGAATGGCCGAAATGGAGAAGACTCCGGCAGAGTCGCTGACCAATTCACGAGTGTACCCCTTGTCCGGGTTGGCGATCGTGACCTTGGCTCCGGGAATGACGGCACCGCTCTTGTCAGTTACCGTGCCATCGATTCGCGCAGTGTCTTGGGCGAAGCCGCTAAAGCAAATGGTCAAGAGGACCATTGCCAGCAGCACCAGCGTACGTTTCATTGGCATCCTCCGAACTTCGTTATTCTTGCGGTCTGGACCACGTCGGCGTCGAGCGCTAACTGAAGCCCTTCAAGCTACCCGGCGTCGCTCAGTGTTGTCAAGCGACCCTTATTAAACCCTTGCCAGTAAAGTTGTTTGTCGAGACAGACGGTACGCATAAGGCGAGCAGGCACGGGACTTGACGCCCGCACTCGTTTTCGGCCACGCCCTTCGAATCGGAAGGCAGACCTACCAGTCGGCATGGATCCGTGACCCGCGCAAACGCTAGCGCGCATGAGAATCCGCTTGGCCACCCTCTTGAATGCCAGGGCGATAACAGAACTCAGCAACTCGCCTCGACTTCCCTTAGTCCTTCAACCGACGCAAGAATTCCGCAAGTGCTTCTAAATGTGGACAGGAACTGCAGAAACCGCTGTTGACGGGGCCCCCTACAGCAGCGCACGAATCCCAATTGCCCCTGTTGACCGTATAGTAGCTTTAGGTGATGTAACGCAACGTTAAGCCTGTTAACCGAATCGCCGAGTAACGGTTACAATGCATAAATCAATTGTGTTGAACAACATACAATACGTTACATTGACAGATTGGCTTCCTGTGGAAGACTCGTGGTATAGTTCAACGAGACTAGGATATGCCCTTGGGATCAATTTCCGCCTCGGACTTGGCTGAACAGGAGAGGGCGGAGCTCGACGTGGTGCTTGCGTCGGGAGCGCTCACAAGAGCTCCACGCCAAGCGAAGTTGCTCGCCTACGTGTGCGAGGAGTATTTCAACGGTCGGGGCGATCAGCTGAAAGAGTACACTCTGGCGACTGAGGTTCTGGGCCGCCCCGGCGGTTTTGATCAGAGCCGCGACGCCATCGTACGAGTTGAAATCTACCGGCTCCGGAAAAAGCTGCGGGAGTACTATCAATCCGCCGGGGCAGCCCACTCGCTTCATATCGTCATCCAGTCCGGACAGTACGTGCCTCGGTTCGTGCGTCGCGAGGAAAGCCCTTACCATCTGCCCGAGAACGAGCCTGCTCCCTCTGACATCGCCATCGTCCCCTTGGAGCCGGCGGAGCAGGAAACCTCGGAGCCCGTGCCCGCACCAGCGTCGGAACCGGGGCCGGTTTCGACGTCTTGGCCGCGGCGGCAATGGATCGCGATCGCCACAGGCGTATTCGCGCTCATGGCTGTGCTCGTGGCCGGGCTTCTGTTCCTCGCCAACCGGTCGAAGCGTGCACCCGACAGCCCACCCGCCGCGGTCGCAAGCCCGGCTGGCAGCGAGCTTGCTCCTGCTGCCGGCTCTGTCGACAGAATCCGCATCCGGGCCGGATACTCCAATGGCGACTACGATGATCGCGCGGGCAACGTATGGCAAAGCGACCGGTACTTTAGCGGCGGCAACGCGTTTTCCCAGCCGCGCCAGTATATCGCACGGACGCTCGACCCCGCCATGTTTCAAGCCATGCGTTCCGGCCAGTTCTCCTATGACATTCCCCTCGATCCCGGCAACTACGAGCTGCGCCTCTACTTTTGCGAGACCCATTACGGACCTGACACGCTCTCGGGCGGGGGCGAGACCAGCCGCCTGTTCGACGTTTCGATGAACGGCCAGTCTCTGTTGCACATCTTCGACATCATCAAGGACGCCGGCGGGAACGACACCGCGGACGTGCGTGTGTTCAAGGACGTGCATCCCGCCGCCGACGGCAAATTGCACCTGCGCTTTCAGCCGCTGATTGACTGGCCGGTCCTGAACGCGATCGAGATTACGCCGGCGCCGCCCGGCCGCATCAATGCGATTCGCATCGTGGCGCAGGAGAACGCTTACACCGATCGCGAGGGGCACGTGTGGGAGCCGGACGAGTACGCGCGCGGCGGGCAGTTCGCGGTGCATCTGCACCGGTATCCTGTTAGTGGGACGCCCGATCCCGACCTCTACGTGGGCGAGCGGTTTGGCAACTTCGACTACTCGATTCCAGTACCCCCGGGCCGCTACGCCGCGACCCTGCACTTTGCCGAAACCTACTGGGGCCTGGACAACCAGCGGCCGGGCGTGGCGCTTCCTGACTACGGCGGGTCACCCGAAGGTGGACCCGGCAGCCGGGTGTTTGACGTTGATATGAACGGCCGGACGCTCCTCAAGGATTTCGACATCTTCAAAGAAGCCGGGGGCGCTGGCCGCGCGCTGGTGAAAATCTTCCACAACCTCGTGCCGGACGGCCAAGGAAAGCTCGTCTTTCGTTTCGTCCCCGTGCGCGACTACGCCTGCGTGAACGCCATCGAGATTACCGACGAATCGCCTTAAGCTCAGCGAGAACATCGCGGATCAGTGCTTGGGCGGGATTCCGCCGGTGCCGGCATCGCTCGCCGTCTCTGTGGCGGCGGTCGATGGCAGACTCCGCGCGGCCCCAGGTTCCGTGCCGCCCTCTTTCGCGCCGGCGAACGCGGCAAGGTCTTCAGAAATCAACTCACCCGCACTCGCAGCCGGAGCCACCGCGGCAGGCGGGGTCGCGACGGCTTCGGGTTCCGGAAAAGTCACGGGCGCACTCGGCTCAGGCGGTGTCAGGGCCGGCGAGGCCGCACCGCCCGGCGTCGCGGTGTCTTCCGCAGCAACCGCAGCCACAGCATCAGCAGCCGGGGCTCCCTCGGGTTGCAATTGGGCGGCAAAGGCAGCGAAGAACTGATGGACGACCTTCAACGCGGAGCCATGAAGCAGCCGCTGCCCCACACTCGCGATCATACCGCCCACCTGGGCGTCGGCCGCATAATGGATTACCGTGCCGGAGGCCTCGTCGTCGGTGAGCTCGAAGGTGCCTTCCCCGTTCACAAATCCGCCCGGGCCCTTGCCCTCCACCTTCATCCGGTAATGGTCGGGCGGCACCGCGTCGAGGATCTGAACGTGGCCGTGAAAAATCCCCTTGACGGGGCCGACGCCCACCACCATCTCGGCGCGGAAGCTTCCGTCCGCGTTGGGCTCGAGTTGCTTGCATCCGGGGAGGCTGCGGGCGAGAATCCGAGGGTCGAGCAGGCCCCGCCAAACGGTCTCTCGGGGGAGAGCGATCTTTTGTGAGCCTTCGATTCTCATGAGCCGGGCACGTCCGCCCGCCTGTCGGACGGCGATTCGGGATGGCAGCGCACGTTCACCGGCCCACGGCCGCGCGTTCGGCGGCCGCGAGGAGCGCCCGCTCCGTGCAAACCCGTGCCAGGTGTGCGCGATACGCGGCGGAAGCGTAGAGATCGTCATTGGCTTCCACGCCTTCGGCCGCATGGGCGGCCGCGTCGGCTACCCGACGCGCATCCGGGCGTTTGCCGGGCAGAGCAAACTCGACCCCGGCGGCGCGATAAATCTTGGAGGCCACGCCGGTGACGGCCACGGCCGCACGCTGTACAGATCCACCCTCATCGAGCACTACACGGACTGCCGCACCTGCGATGGCAAACCCGGAAGCGGGCTGCCGCAGCTTGACGTACGCGTCGCCGGCTCGCTCGGGCAGCGGTGGCATGCGCACGGCGGTCAGAATCTCGTCGGGCTCGAGCGCCGTCGTCAGGATATCGACAAAGAAGTCAGCGGCAGGAATCCAGCGCTCACCGCGCGGGCTTACGGCGCGAATTTCCGCGTCCAGGGCGAGAATGGCGGCAGGCCAGTCCGCGGCCGGATCCGAATGCGCCAGGCTTCCGCCGATCGTCCCCCGGTTGCGGACCTGTACGTCGCCGATCTCGGCCGCGGTCTCGGGAAGGAGCGGGCAGCGGGCGCGCAGCAATTCGGACGATTCGATCTGAAAGTGCGTGGTGAGCGCCCCGACGTAAATTTTGCCGTCCTCTTCGCGAACGTAAGCGAGGTCAGGGATGCGGCTGATGTCCACCAGGTGCCCGGGCGTCGCCAGGCGCAACTTCATCATCGGAAGCAGGCTGTGGCCTCCGGCCAGAACCTTTCCGTCGCCGCCGAACTCCGCGAGCAACGTCGCCGCCTCGCGGACGCTGGTGGCGACGTGATACTCAAAAGCCTGTGGGATCATGCCCGGACTCCTTCGCGCATCAGTTTCCAGATCTTCTCCGGCTTCAGCGGCATGTCGATGTGCCGTACGCCAAACGGCGCGAGCGCATCCACCACCGAATTGACGACGGCAGGTGTCGACCCGATCGTGCCGGCCTCACCCACTCCCTTCACGCCCAACGGATTCACCGGCGTTCTCGTCTCCGTGCTTTCAAACCAGCAGAACTGGTGCGCCTTGGGCACGGCATAGTCCATCAGGCTGCCGGTCACGAGCTGTCCGTTCGCGTCGTAGACCATTTCCTCCCAGAGGGCCTGTCCGATTCCTTGCGCAAGACCGCCGTGCACCTGGCCGTCCACCAGCATGGGATTGAGCGCGCGCCCGCAATCGTCTACCGCGTAGTAATTCCGCAGGCGCACGGAGCCCGTGGCTTCATCGATCTCGGTCACGCAGACGTGCGCGCCGAAGGGGAAGGTGTAGTTGGAGGGCTCGAAAACGCACTGTTCCACCAGTCCGGGCTCAATGCCGGGCGGAAGTTGCTTGGCGAAGATGGCTTCGGCCACGATTTCGCCGAAGCCGATGGATTTTGCACCGTCGGCGGTGTGAATCCTGCTGTCACTGAAGACGAGCTCGCCGGGCTTCACCCCGAGCTTGGGCCCGGCGATGCGCGCCATCTTTTTCTTCAGCCTTTCCACCGCCAGGTGGATGGCGGTGCCGCCGACGGCGGTGGTGCGGCTGCCGAAGGTGCCGATGCCGAGCGGCACCTGGAACGTGTCACCGTGGAAGACGGTAACATCGCCGAAAGGAATGCCGAGTCCATCGGCCACAATCTGCGCGAAGGTGGTCTCCTCGCCCTGACCATGCGGTGACGTGCCGCTCAGCACCGTGACCTTGCCGGTGGGATCGATGCGTACGGAACCGAACTCCCAGCCGCCGGCCGGCATGCGGCTGGAGGGCCCCATGGCGCAGATTTCGACGTACGTGGACATTCCGATGCCGAGGTACTTTCCCTTCTTTCGCAGCCGGGCCTGCTCTTTGCGCAATTTAGCGTATCCCGCCGCCTTCAGCACCTTTTTCAGGGTCTTCTGATAATTGGCGGTGTCATAAACCACGCCGGTGGGCAGGGTGAGCGGAAATTCCTTGGGCGCGGGGAAATTCTTCATCCGCACGTCGGCCGGATCGAGATTCAGTTCGCGCGCCACCAGGTCCATGACGCGCTCGATGATGTAGGTTGCTTCCGGGCGGCCCGCGCCGCGGTAAGCGTCCGTCGACATCTTGTTGGTGAACACGCCCTTGGTTTCCACGAACACGTGGGGGATGTTGTAGCAGCCGAGGATCATCAGTGCGGTCAGGGTGGGGATGGCCGGAGTGAGAAGCTGGTGATAGGCGCCGAGGTCGGCGATCACCTGGCACTTCAGACCCACTACTTTGCCGTCCGGCTGGACGTAGACCTCGACGTGGTTGACCTGGTCGCGCCCGTGAATGGTTCCGGCGATATTCTCCTGCCTGCCCTCGATCCACTTGACCGGCTTTCCCAGCTTCATGGATGCGAAGCAGGCCACGCCTTCCTCGCCGTACACGTTCAGTTTGCAGCCGAACCCGCCTCCGACTTCCGGAGTGATCACGCGGCAGCGGGCTTCGTCCACGCCGCACATGATGGCGAGCTGCGTTTTGAGGATGTGCGGAATCTGAGTCGAGGACCACGCCGTCAGCGTGTCCTCGCCCGGCGAGTAACTGGCAATCACGCCACGGGTTTCCATGGAGACCGGAGCCAGGCGTTGATTGACGAACCGCTGCTTGATCACTTTCAGGCTCGGATCCGCTTCCAGGGCCTTCCAGTCTCCGTGGTCAAGCGTGGCCACAAACGCGACGTTGTCCGCGAGCTTTTCGTGGATGGGCTGGGCGCCCGCCGTTGCGGCCGTCTCCGGATCGGTCACGGCGGGCAACGGATCGTAATCGACCTCGATCAGGGCGGCGGCGTCCGCCGCGATGTAGCGATCCCGGGCCACCACGGCGGCGATGGGCTCGCCGAAGTAGCGGACCTTGTCAATGGCCAGGCAAGGATGATCGGGGACCTTCAGGCCCTCGATAGCCGCTGCGCAAGGGACGCCGCCCAATTTGCCCTTGGTGTCCCGCGCCGTGTAGACCGCGACCACTCCCGGCAGCGCTCTCGCCGCCGCCGTGTCAACCGACTTGAGAACCGCGTGGGCGTACATGCTGCGCACGAAGGCCATGTGCAGGCAGCCATCGAGCTTCAGATCGTCCACGTAGTGGGCCCGGCCCTGAATCAGCCGGGGATCCTCCTTGCGCTTGATGCGTTGTCCTAAGAGCATACCTATGACCTCTCAACCTGACCGCTGCGGCGGGTTATCCGTTCCCGTCGTTTGTCACTCGCCACTGATCGCTCATACTGTTTCGAGCGCGGCTTCTGCCTCCGGGACCGCGACCGTTCCGGTCATTTTCTTCGCCGCGTTTTCAACCGCCTTGATGATGTGCTGGTATCCGGTGCACCGGCACAGGTTGCCCTCCAGGCCCCTGCGGATTTCGTCGCGGCTGGGATTTGGATTGCGCTCAAGAAGCTGGTGCGCGGCGATAATCATGCCGGGCGTGCAGAATCCGCACTGCAGGCCATGCTCTTCCCAGAAGCCCTCCTGCAAGGGATGCAGGTGCCCGTCGCTCGCGAATGCTTCGATCGTCTTCACCTCGGCGCCGTCCGCCTGCACGGCGAGTATTGTGCACGACTTTACGGCCTCGCCGTTCACGAGCACGGTGCAGGCCCCGCAGATCGAGGTTTCGCAGCCGATGTGCGTGCCCGTCAAGCCGGCGACCTCGCGCAGGTAGTGAACCAGCAACAAGCGAGGTTCAACCTCATCGTCACGCAAGATACCGTTTACGTTCATGCGAATTCTCATATGGGCGTGACCTCCCGGTCAGAAGGCTGACGGATTCAACTGTGAGTGTACACCGCCCGGCGGGCTTTTGCACAACTGAGACATACCATGACTCATGCCTGAGCAGAGCAATCCCGAGGCAGCGGAGAAGCCGGCGGAGAATCCGCGTATGTTGCTGATTTCAGGTGACATTTCAGCGTCATTCGCATGCCATGTTACGCTCAAGTCGATGCGGGGCGGCGGATCTCTCGCGGAGCCTCTAGGATCCCCCCAGGAATCTGGTAGCGGGGGGGAGGATCGAACTCCCGGCCTAGGGATTATGAGACCCTCGCTCTACCACTGAGCTACCCCGCCGCTCGCAGAAAGCGAATCGTAAACAATACATCTATCCTAGGGGACAAATCCGCTCGCGGTCAATCCGCGCCTCCAAGCACGATTGCCCGATTTCAGGCAGCAACGTTCCGCGCGTGTCGCATGATTTGGTGCGCGTTCATTTTCGCAGAAGTAAGGAATCGGTGCGCTTATCGGGCGCGCCAAGGTGCTGTTTCTGCAGGTGTGATTACGATCACAGCACGGCGGTTCTCCGACCCTCAGAATTCTGATCATAACCGCTTGGTTGATAACGGCTGCTGTTCCTAAGGATCGGAACACCAGGGGTTCGTTAGAAAGGCGCAGAAATATGATCGCACTCGGCCATCCCGCTGCCCAGGTCGTCTGGATGCCGGGGATCGCGTTGTCAATCCTGATTGCAAGCCTATCAGCCTTCATCTTCGTGCGACGCGCGATTCACTCTGCCGCCTTTCGCCGTCCCGCGGACGCCGCCGCGACGCTCGCCCCATGGATTGACGGGCTGCTGAGCGGCTTGATCGAGTATGAGACAGGGCTCGGGAAGCTTGCCGGCCATTCGCGGACCGTGCAGCGAATCGTGCTCGAGCGCCTGCCGTCGGTTGAGTGGGAAGCCAGCCCCGATCGCCTCTCGAGGCTAAAGAGGATCTGCGCTGACTTCGGCCTTGTTACCGAGTGGCGGCGTCAATTAGCGCGCCAGCGTTCTGGCTGGGCCTTCTCCAGCCTGTTCGAGCCCGGGCTCAGGCCTCTCGAGCGGATCCCGGGCCTACACTTTGTGGCGCGCGCTGAGGCCGCCGAAAACCTCGGGATCATCCGGGACGAACCGAGCTGGCCGCTCCTGGTAGAAGCGCTGGATGATCCACACCTGACGGTTCGTTCCGTAGCCGCGCGGGCTCTGGCCGGGATTCAAGCGCCGGAAAGCTTCCCGGCATTGGCGCAAAAACTCCAGAGCGCTGCCCTCGGTCTGGGCCGCAACCTCTCCGTGCGAACCCTGAAGATGACCCTGGCGAGTTTCCCCATGGACCGGGCGGCTGATCTCGGCGGCCTGTTGCACCACACGCATCGTCGCGTACGGTTCCTGGCCGCGGACGTCATTGCGACGATGACGCAGCGCGAGGCGAAGATGGCGCAGCAGATCCGCCCGTCGCCGAGTGCAGTTCCCGCGCCGATTGCGGAGATCTTTCTGACCGCATTCCTGACTGACGACAACCCCGATGTCCGGGCCCGCGCCGCCGATGTGATCGGACCCCTCGAAGACCGCCGCGCGGAGCGGGCCCTCTTGCTTTTGCTGGATGACGCGGAATGGTTTGTTCGCCTTCACGCCACCCGGGCTCTCGCCGAGCGCCGGCCTCTCGATCTCGCGCCCCTTGGCCGCCGCCTGACAGATTCGAACTGGCGGGTCCGCGAAGCCGCCGTCCAGACGCTGGCCGCGCAGGGAGATCGCGGCGTGAGGCTCCTGCTCACCCACTTTCTCTCGACTGAGGACCGCTACAGCCGGGATCAGGTGGCCGAACATATGGAGCGCATGGGCCTGATTCCGTCGCTGCTCGCCGCCTTCGGCGAGCCCGGCGCCGAGCGGGAGACGCGATTCATCGAGGGAATCATTCACCTGGGAAGAACGGCGGCGTTGAGCACCGCTCTTCAGAACGGTATGGCATACAAACGGGCCACTCTGCTCACCGAATTGCGGCGCCACGCGGATTCCCCGGAACGGGCCTTCGCGCAACAACTCCAGCGCATGCCGGAGCCTTTCGATCTGCGCGGGCAGGCTGCGCGGCCCGGCGCTACTCTGGTGGTCGAGACTGATTTGCAGGGACGTTGAAACGTGCATAGCCTGGCCGTAAACGCGCTCATTCTCTTCAACGCCCTGCTTGCGGTGTACTTCGTGGTAGGCAACGGCGGCTACAGCGCCCTGATGCTGATGTCGCTCGTTTCCGTGTGGCTTCACAAGCGGCGCCGCAGCTACGAAGCACTGCAGCAATTGCGGGAGTCGCCAGTCACGCCGCCGGCGACGATCATCATGCCGGCCTGGAATGAACAGGAAGTCATCGTCGAGTCGGTGCGCTCCATGCTGCGGACGGACTATCCCGGAATCCAGTTTTGCGTCGTGGACGACGGCTCGTCCGATGAGACCCTGAAAAGACTGGTAGCCGCTTTCAAGCTGATCCCGGGCGACCTCATTGTGCGCCCGCAACTACCCTCGCGTCCGGTGCGCGGCGTGTACCTGAGCGGTGATTTTCCCAACCTGGTGGTCATCAGCAAGGAGAACGGCGGCAAGGCGGATGCCCTGAACGCCGGGCTGAATATGTGCCGTACGCCTTACTTTTGCACCCTCGACGCCGACTGCATTCTGGAGCCTGACGCCATCCTGCGACTGATGCGACCCATCGTCCGTTCGCCCGTTCATATCGCCGCCAGCGGCGGCATGGTCCGTGTACTGAACGGCTGCACGGTGGTGGATGGGAAGATCGTAAAAGTGAACCTGCCCCGTACGGGCCTTGAGCGCTTCCAGGTGGTCGAGTACCTGCGCAGCTTCCTGTTTGGCCGCACGGGCTGGAACCTCATCGGAGGCACGCTCCAGATCTCCGGCGCCTTCGCGGTTTTTCATGGCGAAACCGTGGTCGAAGCCGGGGGGTTCAGCGGCGATACCGTCACCGAGGACATGGAATTGGTGGTCCGGCTGCGGCATTGGGCTACCGAGCACGGGCGCAAGATCCGCACGAACTTTGCGTCGGACCCGGTGTGTTGGGCGGAGTGCCCCGACAGCCTGCGGATGCTCGGACGCCAGCGGCGCCGTTGGCAGCTCGGTCTCTGCCAGACGCTGTGGAAGAACCGGCGGATGTTCTTTGATCCCACCCTCGGGGGTCTCGGCTGGCTCAGCCTTCCCTTTCATGCCCTGGTGGAGGGTCTGGGCGCGGTGGTGGAACCGGCGGGTTATCTCGTGATTCCGCTGGCGGCCTGGCTCGATCCGGCATTGCTCACCTTCCTGCTGCCACTGCTGTTCTTCAGCCTCGCTTACTCCGGCCTGCTCTCCGTGGCGGCCGTGGTTCTCGAGGAGCTGACCTACCGCCGATACGCAACCGCGGGCCAGATCGGCGCCCTCCTGCTGTACGCCTTGATCGAGAATTTCGGCTATCGGCAATTGCTGCTCTGGTACCGCTTCACGGGCGTCATGCGCTTCTTAAAGGGCTTCCGCAAATGGGAAAAAGTGGTGCACGTTGCACCCGCGAAACTAGCGGCAAGCCCGGTGGAACGATGATGCTGAACGAGCGCAGCCCCAATTCGAAGATACGAACCCTCGCAAGAATTCTGCTCAGCGTTGTCTGCGTCCTCGCCGGATCACATCGCGCGCTCTCAGCACAGGATGAGTCGCAATCGCAACAGCTCGCGGAATACCAGCAGCGCCTGAAGACTGATCCGAACGACGTGGACGCGCTCGAAGCCACGGCCAGAATCGAAGCCGGCCGGAAGAATTTCACGGAGGCCATCGCCGCGTACCGCCGGGTAGTGGCAGCGGTTCCGGACGACCGCGCCGCCCGGATCGAGCTTGCGCGCCTGCTCGGCTGGAACCTTCAGTACGAGGACTCGATTCGAGCCTACCGATCCGTGCTCGAAGACGCGCCCGGCGACCCCGAAACGCTGGAAGGGCTGGCCGCCGTCGAGGAGTGGTGCGGCAAGCGCGAGGACGCGGCGGCGATTTACGGCCAACTGGCGTCCGCGCATCCCGAGAACGCCGATTACATCTACCAGGCCGCGCGCCTCGAAGCCGCCACCCATCAGTATCCGGCGGCGCGCGATCGGCTGGCGACGGTGATCGCTCTCAACCCGGAGCAAATCGATGCCCGGCTGCTGCTCGCCCAGCTCGAGCTCAAGCAGGGCCAGTACGCGAGCTCGCTCCGCCAGTTCGAACACGTGCTGCTCCGGCGCCCCGCCGATCCTGCGGCGCTGATGGGCGCGGCGCAGGCGCGCTACTACACGGGCGATCTCGTGCGAGCCTGTGCCGACGCCAGCCGCCTGTCCGCCGAGCAGCCGCAGGACTTTGACGCGCTGTATTTGCTCGCGAGCATTGAACGCGCGCGCGGCCACCGCTATCGCGCGCGGCTGCTGCTCGACCGCGCCAACCGCGTCTCGCGCCACAACGCTGAAGTCGCCCGTCTCCGCGAGAGCCTGCGGAACGAATCCACCACAGTGCTGCATCTGACGGCGGGTTACTCGCGCGAGATCGGCAGCCCCGAGCCGGGAGTTCCGCCCGGCCTGATCGACGAAGACCTGCGCTCGTTTGCTTTCGGCTCCGAGCTCGACTTTGTAGCGCTGCCCCGCAGCACTTCGAGCTTCGCCGCGAGCGCGCTGCCTTCCGAGAGCCCCTCGGGACTCATCCAAGGAGCGGTGGCGCCTACGGAATTCCTCTATCGCCAGACCACCCATGTTGTGGCAGGCCTCACGCTGCGCGGCGGCATCGGCATGGAGCATCTGGGCCCCGGCCTGCCCGTGGCTCTGCCGAACTCATCCGGGCTGCAGCCAGGCGCAACGCTCACGCCCATCGGATTCCTCGGGGCAACCTACGCGCTCAACCCCGCCTGGAGCTTCGATCTCACCTGGTCGCACCTCGCCCTGCCCTACACGCCGCTCGCCGCTCGCCTGGGAGTGGTCTCCGCCCGCAAGGAGGGTGGCATCAACTGGAACCTCGATCGGCGGACCGCGTTTCACCTGACTTACTTCGAGGAGAATCTCGCGAGCGAGAGCTACCAGCAGGTGAATTCCCTACCAGTCTTCGTGGCCGGTCAGCCGCAGGCCGCCGCCGCGCGCGATGAAGAGAGCGGCAGCGGCGGCACGATCACCTTCAATCGCAGGGTGATCGACGGCGAGCGGTTCGCGCTCGACCTGGGCGCGTCAGCCTTCGTGTGCGGCTACGACGGGCCGCGCCGCGACGTGGATCTGGGGTTCTTCACGCCCACCTTCTATCAGCGCGATCTGCTCAATGGACGCCTCAGTGGCTGGATCTCGAGGCGATGGGGCTACGACCTGGCGGCGGGATACGGCGTGCAGCAAGTGGATCAGGGCCAGGCGCTCAAGCGCGCCTTCGTGGTGAGCCCGACGATCCGGTTCAGGGCAACGCGTTATCTTGCGGGCAGCCTCGGCTACACCCACTACGATTCCACGCAGATCCTGGGGATCGAGCGCGGCAACGGCGTGCGCCTCGGCATCGATTGGAAATTCTGAACCGCCCTCGAGACTCTCTCTGTGACCTTCGTGGTGAGGTCTTACTTTTCCTTGATCGCAGGGGCAGCGTCTGGTGCTGGTGTCATTTGCGCGACCGCGGGAATGACGGTGCTCGAAAGGGATTCCACATGGCAAATGACACCAGTACCCAGACACCAGTACCCAGGGTCTGCCGCCCCTGACTTCCGCACTGCCTCAGTCTCCATCGTCATCGCCTGCCGGAAAGACATTGTGCCTGGGCGCCGGCATGGGAACATTCCCTTTGCGCTCCCTCCAAAGAATCCGGTTCAGAGCCACGTGATCGGCGGCGTCGGCGTGGGAAAAGTCCAGACGCGCGGACGCCTTGGCGCCCGGGGCGTTCGGCGGGTTCATCTGATAAATGAGTCCGTTCTTCAGATTGGTGTCATCCGCGCTGAACGGCGGTTCGGTCCCGGGACCGCTGAATAATTCGGACATGGGGGCGGCCCAGGCATCATTGTTGTTCATCGGTGCAAGGCCGAGCAGAACTTCCATGGTGCGGATCATGTTCACGGTGGTGTTGAACTCGTGATCCACAAAAGGCCCGCTCGATGGGTTCGGCGCATACTTGCTGATCACGAGCGCCGGGCTGCGATGCGCGTCCACGTGATCGGGGCCGTCCTGGGCGTCATCTTCGAGGATAAACAGCGCCGTGTCGTCCCAATAAGGACTGTGCGAAATAGCCTCCACAACTCGGCCTACAGCAAGATCGTTGTCGGCCACTGACGCTTCAGGCTTCGGCGATCCCGGGCGCGTGCCGGCGGTGTGGTTGTTGGGAAGGCGCAGGAGCACAAACTCGGGCAACTCGTCCCCTTTTCGGCCCTGCTGGCGCGCAGCCACGAATCCCGCGAACTCGTTGAGGAATTCGTCCACGCGCAACTGGTCCGGGTAGGAGAGGTTGAAATCAGCAAAGCGCGGGTCAAAGTGGCCGACCAACTCGGGCTTGGTGGGCACGTCGCGCGCGATGGCCGGAACCGCCCATGGCCAGGGGCTGGGCCCGCCGTGCGGCTGGCCCACATTGGCGGGCAATGGCTCGCCCGGGTGAACGAAGGTCTGAGGACAGGCCTCGCCTTGCGGCCGCGGCGTTCCGGCAGTTGGCGATTGTTGGGGGGTAAACTCGTTGCACCACTCGGTGGCGACGAACTCACCGTAGTGCCGGTAGCTGCGTCCGGCACGGGCCACGTCGCCCCAAAGATACCCGGTCGCCGGCTCGTCCACGTCCGGGATTCCCTGCTCGAGCGGATAGCCCTTCGACACTTCGCCTTCGTAATCGTAAAGGCGCTCGCCGCTGCGATAGCTGATCTCCCAGGTCTTTTCCGTGTAGTCGCTGGTGATGGCCGCCGTGGACCACACGTGGCCGTTGCCCGACACCTCGCCGCTGACGTAGAAATTGTCGAGAACTCCGAATTGCCGCGCCAGCTTGTGCTGATTGGGCGTGATGTCTTCGCCATACATCACGAGCGACGCGTCGCCGTTCGCTTCCTTGATGTCGCCGAACACCTGGTCGTAGCTGCGATTCTCCTTGATGATGTAAATCACGTGATGGATCGGGTCCCGCCCGCCGGCGAATCCGATGGAGCGGGCTTTCGCCAGCATACCGTTGTTTCCGGCGACCTCGCGTGTAAGATCGCGCAGCTCGCTCTCCGCCTTGGGCAGGTTGATGCTGGCGATGGAGCCGTGAATCAGCGTTGGGATGTAAGGATGATTGGGTCGCGTGGAGGTTTGGCCCGGAAAGGGCGGCAACACGGCCGAGTTGGGTCCCGTGCCCTGTCCCTTACCCGTGGCCACGAGCAAGTGGTCGCCCGCGACCGCCAACGCGGTCGGATACCACTCGGTCGGAATGAATCCCAGCGCCTTCGCCGAGATGTTGCCGCTGACAGGGCCTAAGTGGGTCACGTCAAACACAGCCACGGCATTCGCGGACGCATCCGCCACGTAGAGCCTGTCACCTGCGGCATTCAGAGCCAGGGCGTTTGGAAAAGTTCCACCGTATCTCTCTCCGGGCAACTCGGTGCCAAGCCAGGCCACCATGTCGCCTGACGCTGTATCGACCACCGCCACGCGGTCCGCATTGGCCAGCGCCACGTATAAGCGCGACTCGTCCCTGCTCAGCAGCAATGCCGTGGGATGCGAGCCGGGCCCGGCGGACGCGCGCGGCTGATACAACGGAAGTTTGCGGCGTACGGTCCCGCCATCGAGGTCAAGCTCGTCGACTTCCGAGGCGTTCCACAGACTGACCCACGCGCGCTTGCCGTCGCGGGCGGCTATAACCGTGTACGGATACGACGACGGCACCACCTTGTTATTCGTGCTGAGATCGAAACGGTGCAGAATCTCGCCGCTCGTGGCGTCGATCAGCAGGGCATCATCGGAAAGATCGTCCGCGACCAACAGGCGCTCATGTCCGCTTTGCTGCACCACCGCCAGTCCGGCGGGATACGAAACGGCTTTCCCTGCCGGGAGACCCACCGCGACGCTAGTTTTCGCGTCCGGCCCGAGCGGCTGCAGAGGAATCTTGATGAAGCGCTCGGGCGCGAGACGCCCGCCGTCGAACGCGTACACCGCCACGCCGTTCCCGGTGTCGCCGGAGCGCGTGCCCTCGACGTCCGTCAGCGAGGCCATGGAAGCGTAGACCTCATGGCCGTCGCCGCTGAAGGCGAGTCCGAGGAAATAGGTCTGATGAGTCCTCCGCCCGAGGCGCGCGTCGGGATAGTCGGTGAGAGCGCCCGAGGTCAGATCAAGAATGGCGATCGACTCGCTTTGGTTCGACTCCGCCGTGCCGAACCCATTGTTCAGCAGCGCAAGATAGCGGCCGTCAGGGCTCAGGGCGGCGGTCAGCGGGAGACTGTTGGTGCGTTGGGGGTCGCCGGGCTCGGGAACGAGCAGCGACTTGCTGGTGGAAAGATTTCTGCGCTCGCGCGATTCCGTCGATGTCTGCCCCGAACGCTGATTCTGTCCCGCACCGGCGAAGGTGCGCACCAAGCCCCACCCGCCGATGCATAGAATCGCAATTGCTGACATTACGTCCACAGCCGAACCGCTTTTTCTAAACATGCTCCTCCACATGCCGGCTTCTTATTGAGAATTGCGCAAAATACTGACTGTCGTATTCTGACAGGGCGGCCTTTCAAGGCCAGTCCTGCGAGGTGTGGCGTATTCGCAGCACCTGAACCTCGTCCTTAAGGATTTCGTACACCGCGACATAGGGCCACGGAGCAAAACCAATTCTCTCGTGTTCTCGACTAAACCAATGCGCCCCTGGCGGGGAAATCTGCGAAGTTCAGCCACTGCGCTGTAGATCCTCTTGACGACGTTTTGAGCGGCGGCGGGATTATCTTTGCGGATCCGCTCTACGATCCGGGTAAGGTCATTCGCGGCGTTGAAAGTCCATCGAACCCGCATCACCGCCCGAAGATCTGCTCGGTGCGCTCAACCACCTCGTCGTGCTCCAGCAAATCGCCGCGGCGAGCGGAAGCGCGCCCTTCCTCAACGGCCGCAATAAAGTGCTGTTCGTAATCCAGCATCTGATCAACCGCTTCCTCGACCACCTGTGCGGCATCACGGCCAGTGCGGATGGCCAACTGGCGCAGGCGGGCTTCCTTGTCGGGTGGAAGATGTATTTCCATGACTCCTAGAGTAAGGGCCGAAAAGAACCAGCGTCAAGCGCGGTGCGCGCACGCGGCGAGCCGGCCTGCGAGGCGTTCTTCAGGCCACAGGAGCGGCATGACGCTCCCAGACATTGCGGAGTAGGCCGGGGATTTCGAACACCGCGCGATTCTGCAGCGCCGCCGCGCGCTGGCGATAAGCGTCGAGAACGCCGGGGCGCAGCAACTGCTTCACGGCTCCGGCGATCTCGTCGCCAAAATCCTTCACGGCCAGCCCCACACCCTTTTCGAGCACCCATTGCACGTTGTAGCGCTCCTGCGGCATGGTGCGGGCATTGCGCTCCACAATCACCGGCAGCTTCATCAGCAGCGCCTCGCTCACGCTTCCCGGACCCGGCTTGCCGATGAAGAAGTCGGCGAGTTGCATGTAATAGGGCACCTCCGCGGTGAAGCCTTCCACGAAGCGGGGCCGCCGCGCGCGCATTCGTCGCAGGTCGTCTTCGAGGGTGCGGTTGCGCCCGCAGATCAGGATGAGTTGCATGTCAATCCCCGATTCGTCCAGACGCTCCGCGATCTCGCGCATCGCCATCGAACCGTGGCCGCCAAACAGAACCAGGCCGGTGGGCAGGCTCGCGCTCAGGCCCAGGCGCACGCGCTCCCGCTCGCGGTCCACGGCCGGCGCTTCATAGAATCGCGGGTGCACGATCATGCCGCTCGTGCGCAGCACTCGCTCGGGCGCCACGCCGACCTCAAGCGCCTGCGCCGCGGCCCGCTCGGTGCCGCAGATGAAGAACTGGCCTACTCCATCGTGCGGCGGCTCGATCCAGAAATGCGGCGGAAAGTCGGCGAAGTCCGTCAGGATCGTTACCAGGGGCGCGTCAACGTGGCGCAGGCTCTCATAGATCGCGCGGTTGAATTGAGGCACGAGCGAGACCACGAAGTCGGGCCGCATCTTGAGCCAATGCTCCTCGAGCAGCCGCACGGTCTCGGGATGATAGCGGCGAATGGCGGCATGAAGGGGAACCAGCAGATGCTCCGAGCCGCGTGTCCAGCCGCGGCGCAGCAGCAGGTTATAGAGGTCCTCGAGGCGCGTGCCCGTGAGGCGCCGCACCGGGTCGATGGGGTCCAGGATCTGCTGGAGGCTAGTAAGCTCAGTCTTCCACGTACCCTCGCGCCCGAGCACAGCGTCCAGGGCCACGGCGGCGCTGCGGTGCCCGCCGCCCGCGTCGAAGTAGAAAAGGTGCATGGTATCCATGAAGCAGATTGTTTCACAAACGAGGCTAGTTCGCTAGACATCTTCACGAACTCTTCATCAAGGCTACACAGAACGTTAACATAAGAGTTCTAGCCTATAACGTGCGATGCGATATGCACGTTCACAGCCTCAACTCCGGCATGTGCACTTTGCCGGTGTTGAGGCGTTTGTGCCGCGAGTCCTATAGTCCCCCCCAAGATCTTTACTTCGCCCTACGCCGGCGCGGCCTGGACCTTGTTACCTTCACCGACCACGACTCGATCGATGGCGCCGAGGCCGTGCGCTCCCGGCGCGACTTCTTCCTCAGTGAAGAGGTCACTTGCCGGGCTCCCTCCGGAACCGAGGTGCACATCGGAGTGTACGGCATGGAGGAGCGCCATCACGTCGGGCTCCAGAGCCGCCGCAATGACCTGCCGCGCCTGGCTGCGTACGTCAGCGAACAGCGGCTGTTCGCCACCGTGAACCATCCATTCTCGGCATTGACAGGCCGGCGCTGCGCAGAGGATTTCGAGGGTTTTAACCTGTTTGCGGGATGCGAAGTGCTGAACGCGCACCTGAGCCCCTCCCACAACCGGCGCGCCGAGGAGTTCGCCGGACGTAACTTCCAGGTCGGCGTCGGGGGCAGCGACGCCCACACGCTCGAGTCGGCGGGTTCCGCCTGGACGGAGGTTCCCGGGGCGCGAAACAAGGAAGAGTTTCTCTCAGGATTGAAGCGCGGGCACGGACGGGTGGCCGGCCACCCGGGCACCTATCTCAAGCTCACGAGCGACGTGCTACGCATCGCCCGTTCGCTGATGGCGGAAAGGCCCTGGACCTGCGTGCTCGCGCCGCTGCTTATTGCGGCACCGGCCTTCACCCTGGCGAATTTCCTCGCGGAGCGGGCCTTCGCGAAGAAGTGGGGCCGCCTGATCCTGGAAGGGCGCACCCCAGAATTCGACACGCGCGCCACGCAGTCGCAGGAGAGTGTGGCATGACGATCACGAGCGCTCCCCATGCTTTTCTCGGGTTCGTAACCAGCCAGGATGTGCGCCTGATGCAGCGCGTGTCGCGCTGGCGCCCGCCGTGCTGGGTGCGCTGGTGGATGATCGGCGCGACGCGCGCCGGCGACGGATGCCTCTGGTACGCCCAGGGCCTCGTCTTCCTTCTGGCGGGCGGATCGCAAGGCCTGGCCGCCACCGAGGCCGGCCTGCTCGCGTGCGGCTTCGGCATTCTGGTGTTTGAGATCCTGAAGCGTTCGATCGGGCGCCAGCGTCCCTCCGTTCTGGAGCGGCACAACTGGGCGCGCCTGCTGCCGCCGGACGAGTTCTCGTTCCCTTCCGGCCACACCATCACCGCCTTCGCATTCGCCGTGGGGGTGACGCATTACTTTCCCTTTTTACTCCTATGGCTCCTCTTTTGCGCTGTCAGCGTCGCAGCTTCCCGAATCGTGCTCGGTATGCATTTCTTGAGCGATGTGCTGGCCGGCTGCGCTATTGGATGCGGCATCGGCTCCCTTGCCTGCCTCGTCGTTCACTGAGGCGCCGTAAGAGCTGATCTCGCTCGCGTCCGGTCCCGAAGCCACACTGTGGCGGCATTGCGCCCGGACACCGGCCTTTTTCCACACCCCCGTATGCTAACCTGAGCGCTTGTGGATGCACCCGTTGGCGTCAAAGCGCGCTCCGGCGGCATCACATTTCCGGTACCGCTGAGGGCGGCTAATGTCCTTCGTCAACGTCTTGTTCGGAAAGCCGCTCGCGACGAGCGAGGAGCGGGCCGAAAGAGTCGGCTGGAGCGCGGGAATCCCGATCTTCGGCCTCGACGCTCTCAGCTCGGCCGCCTACGGGCCCGAAGCCGCTCTCACGCTGCTGATCCCGCTGGGCGCGGCCGGGATCGCCTATATTCTGCCCATCAGCATCAGCATCATCATCCTGCTCGCGATCGTTTATTTCTCCTATCGCCAGACGATCGCCGCTTACCCGACCGGAGGCGGATCGTACACCGTCGCCAGCCAGAACCTGGGGCCGCGCGCCGGCTTGCTGGCCGGCACCGCCTTGATGATCGATTACATTCTGACCGCGGCCGTCGGCATCTCGGCGGGCGTGGGGGCGCTGGTCTCGGCGGTGCCGTCCCTCCAGCCCCACACTCTCGGCCTGTGTCTCGCGATCCTGCTGGTGCTCACTGTAATTAATCTGCGCGGCGTGCGCGAAGTCGGCGCGGTCTTCATGATCCCGACATACCTCTTCATCGGAACCCTGCTCGGCACCATCGCCGTGGGACTCGTTAAGACGCTGCTGGCCGGAGGCCATCCCACACCTGTAGTGGCTCCTTCGCCACCACACCCCGCGGCTGCGGTCTTAAGCGCCTGGCTGTTGCTGCAGGCCTTCTCGAGCGGTTGCACGGCAATGACCGGCGTGGAGGCGGTGAGTAACGGCGTCAAAGCGTTCCGCGAGCCTGCGGTCCAGTCCGCGCAGCGCACCCTCACCGTCATCATCGGAATTCTCGCCCTGATGCTCGCAGGAATCGCCTACCTGGTGCGGGCTTATTCCATCGGCGCCACTGACCCGGGCCAGGCGGGCTATCAAAGCGTGCTCTCGCAGTTGGTGTCGGCGGTCGCCGGCAAGAACCTGTTCTATTACGTCACCATTGGATCCATCCTGCTGGTGCTGGCGCTGTCCGCCAACACCGCCTTCGCGGACTTTCCGCGCCTCTGCCGGGCGCTCGCTGACGATCTCTACCTGCCGACTTCGTTTGGGACTCAAGGACGGAGGCTGGTGTATTCGCAAGGCATCGTGGTGCTGGCAGTCCTTTGCGGCTTTCTGCTCATCCTGTTTGGCGGCGTGACCGACCGTTTGATTCCGCTGTACGCGGTGGGCGCTTTCCTCGCGTTCACGCTTTCGCAGGCCGGCATGGTGATGCACTGGAAGCGCGCCGGAGGCAAGGCGGGCCGGCACAGCATGCTGGTGAATGGCGTGGGCGCGGTGGCGACCGGCATCACGGTGCTGGTGGTGGCGGTTGCCAAGTTCGCCCAGGGTGCCTGGGTCACGGTCCTGTTGATACCGTCCTTGATTCTGCTGATGCTGGCCATCCGCCGCCATTACGATCGGGTCTTTGCCGAAACCGACGACCCCACGCCGCTCACGATCAGCGACCTCCGTCCCCCGTTGGTGGTGGTTCCCATGCTTCGCTGGGGCAAGGTCACCAAAAAGGCTCTGGATTTCGCCTTGACGGTGTCGCGCGACGTGATCGTGCTGCACATCGACTGCGGCCAGGAGACGGAAGATCTACGCAAAAAGTGGCTGGAGCTCGTGCAGGCGCCCGCGAGGAAGGCGAAACTGCCGCCGCCGCCGCTCGTACATTTGAGTTCCCCCTACCGCTTCGTGGTACACCCGATCCTCGACTACGTGCTGGATCTGGAACGTGAAAACCCCGACCGCCAGGTGGCGGTGCTGATTCCAGAGCTGGCGGAGCGGCATTGGTACAACTACTTGCTTCACAATCAGCGCACCCGCTTGCTGAAAGGGCTGCTGCTGCTCAAAGGCAACCAACGAACCGTGATTATCGACGTACCGTGGTATCTCGGCCAGCCCACGTCGCCGGCTCCTAGCGGCGGCAATTGGCTTCCGTTTCGCCACCCTGAGCGCGAGGACACAACGCGCGAGGAGCGTAACGACGATCCCGATCAGAAGGGCTGAGATTCATCACTCGCGGAGCAGGCGCATCGGAGTTGTCACCCCGTCCGTCTTCTTTCGTTCATCGGCAGTCATTCGTGTCTCAGCGCCACAATAGGATCCACCCGGGTCGCGCGGCGGCCCGGGATGAGACTCGCCAGGCCCGCGACGCCGCCCAGAATCAGAACGACAACTGCAAGCAGCAGGGGGTTGGTTGGCTTCACGCCATAGAGCAAGCTCGTGATCAGGCTTGTCAGGGGAAAGGCGGCGGCCAATCCAACCGCGAGGCCCGCCAGCGACACACGAAGTCCCTTTGCGATCACCATGCGCAGAACGTCGGCCTGGCGAGCTCCCAGCGCCATGCGGATTCCGATTTCTGGGGTCCGCTGCGCGACGGACAGGGAGATGACTCCGTAAAGGCCGAGAGCGGCAAGAAAAGTGGCAAAGAAGGCGAACGAGAGCCCAAGCGTGGCCACAAATCGGCGAGGCGCTACCGCCTCGTTGACGACCTCCTGCAAGGTTTCTTCGCTCGGAATGGCGATCCGGCTGTCCAATCGGCGCACGGCGGAGTGAACGTCCGCCGCCGCGATCCTGGGGTCACCGGCAGAGCGAACCACCAGGGATATTTCAACCGGATTCCACTCCCAGTATGGAAAATAGACGATCCGGGGAGCGCTCTGGTCCGCCTCGGCGCGCGTCTGCAACGATTCCGGTGACTGTGCATAGCAGCACCTTGCCGGAGGGGGAATGCCAGGGAATGTGCATCCCGATGGGGTCGCGCCCGGGCGAGGCTGCGGTGGCAAATCCTTCTGACACGATCACCTCGTCCTGCCCTTCATCGCCTGCGGCAAAGAACCTGCCGCGCACGAGCGGAAGCCCAAGCGCGGCGAAATAGTCCGGGCTCGCGAAACGAACGTTGGCGTTGGTCTGGTTCTGCTCCCCCTGCGGCGTCTCTTGAAAATTGAAACTGTCCGTCCAGATTTCTCCCCGGAGCGGCAAAGCGTTTGAAAATCCCACGGTGCGAACGCCCGGGAGCGCAGCGATCTCGCGAAGCAACCTGTCATAGAGTAGCTGGCGCTCGGCCTGAGTTCCGTATTCGTGAGGAGGGGCGATCAGATCGATGGCGAGCACGTGCTGCACTTCGAGCCAGTTATTCTCTTTGAGTACCCGGGCAAGGCTTCCCGCCAGCAGCAACGCCGCAGCCAGCAGGATCGTACAGAGGGCAACTTCCGCGCCTGCCAGCACGTCCCGCAGCCGGGCGGTGGCGCGCGCGCCCGTGGTTGTGCTGGCTGTGGACTTCAAAGCGTCGGCCGGTTGAGCACGGCTGAGCCTCAGCGAAGGCAGTATAGAAAAAAGGAGCCCTGAAACCAGTGAGACGGCGATGCTGAAGAGCAGCACCCGGGAGTCGAGGTGGATCGAGTCCAGACGCGGGATACTCACGGGCGCCAGGTGAATGATCTCGCGCAACCCGTCGACGGCCAGCAGCAACCCGAGCGCACCACCCGCGATCACCAGCAGCGCGCCTTCGGTGAGACCCTGCCGCAACAGGTCCCAGCGCGTCGCCCCCAACGCCGCTCGCACTGCAAGCTCGTGGGCGCGACTCATGCTGTGCGCCAGAACCAGGCTGGCCAGGTTGACGCAAACAATCAGAAGCATGACGCCCGACCCAGCCATGAGCATCCACAAGGTCTTCGACGTGTCGCCCACCACCACCGCCTTGAGCGGCAGTAGACTTCCGCGCAGAACGGCGCCGTCGGCGTTTTGGGGATCGTGCCGGGAGATATCTGCTTCGACCGCGTCGAGATCGGCCAGCGCCTGCTGCGCGGTTACGCCCGCCTTCACACGGGCGATCACGGTGAAGTTCATATTGTTTCCGGCAGACGGCTTGGATTCCCAGGGCTGCAGCGCCAAGGGCAGAAAGTACTGAATCTCCGAGGTCCATCCGGCGATGGGCGTCGCGTCCAGTTGGGAGACTTTGGGAAAGTAAAAACCCGAAGCGAGCACTCCCACCACTGTGAAATCGTACCCATTGAGGCGAATCACTTTGCCGACAATATGAGGATCGGAATCGAATTTCGCGCGCCAGAGAGGGTCAGTGAGAATCACTTCCTGGCTGCGGCCCGGTACGTCCTCTTCGGGGAGGAATCCGCGTCCAAGGCTCGGTTGCACGCCCAGCATGGAAAACAGGGTCGCGGAAGCTCGGGTGCCGTGCACCTGAACGGCGCCATCACCGAGATCGAGGTTGTCACTCGAGGGCTGCAGCGCCGCGAGGCCGGCAAACGAATGACAGTTGCGCTGCCATGCCAGGAAATTGCCACCGTTGTCGACATTTCCGGGGAACAACTGCGCGCCCATCTGCAGGTCCTCGCGCACCACGTAGAGGCCGCCGGGCTCCTGATAAGGCAAGGATCGCAACAGGATGCCGTCGACCATTGAAAAGATCGCCGTGTTCGCGCCAATGCCGAGCGCGAGCGTAATGACCGCCACGGCAGTGAAACCCGGATTGTGGCGCAACTGGCGGACGGCGAATCGCAGGTCCTTGATGGTTCGCTCGATCAGATTCACGCGTCGCATATCCCGGCACTCCTCTTTGAGTTGCTCCACGCCGCCCAACTCGCACAAAGCAGCGTATCGAGCCTCCTGCGACGTCATTCCCTGTGCGATGTTCTCTTCGATCAGTTGGTCAAGGTGAAGGCGGAGTTCGTCGCTCAGGTCCTTCTCGACGCGGCCCCTGCGAAAGAGCGACCGGAGCCGGAGAGGCAGCTTGTAGAGCCAGCGCATGATTAAGACCAATGGCCAGGTGATCGTCGCGATTGAGCTTCTGCCAATTGCTCAATCTCCCGATCGCCGGATAACCTCATTCGTACCTCAGCGCCACCATGGGATCCACACGAGACGCCCGGCGCGCAGGAAGGTACCCTGCCAGGAGCGCCACGGCCACCAGTACAACGGTTGCCGATGCGATGGTCCACGGGTCGGTCGGCTTCAGCCCATAAAGCATGGTGGCGACCAGGCGGGACGCCGCCAAGGCCGCGGGCACGCCAAGCACGATTCCGAGGACGCCCAGCGTTAGTGCCTCTCGCAGCACCATGCACAGAATCTTCGCCCTTTCGGCGCCGAGGGCCATGCGAATGCCGATTTCGCAGGTCCTTCGTGCGACGGTGTAGGACATCATGCCGTACAGGCCCACGCAGGCCAGCGCGAGCGCCAGCAGTCCGAAGAAGCTCGAAAGCCGGGCAAAAAGACGTTCCTGGAAGGTGGCCTGGTCGATCTGCTCGGTCTGTGTTTTGACGTCGAACAGCGGCAGGTGGCTGTCGAGTCCTTGAACTGCCTGACGGATGGGGCCGATCCAGTTGTCAGGATCGCCGTTGGTTCGCACCTCGAACGTCATTTCAGCGAGCTCGTGGATTTTCTGCGCGTACGGAACGTATACAGTAGGCGGGGCGTAATTGCGCAACTTGCCGTAACGGACATCGCCCACCACACCGACGATGGCGATGTCCGAGCTCGTCTTTTGGTCCCCAAAGCCGAATCGCCGGCCGATCGGGCTCGTGCCTCCCAGGTATTTTTGGGCGAAGGTGCGGTTAACTACGGCGACCTTGGGAGCCGCCGCCGTGTCTCTATCTTCGATCGTACGGCCCAGCACCAGCGGAATCCCAAAGGTCTCAAAGAAGTGCGGCCCCACAGAATTCACATAAAGGCTGAGAGACCCGTTGCTGTTTGATTCGCCGGCTCTCGGGGCGTATCCCTGAATGGAAATCCCGTCGATGGTTACCCCGCCATTGATGAAAGTATGGCGGGAGAGGCTAGCCGAGCGCACGCCGGGAATAGCCTGGATCCGGCGCTGAAGTTCCTCGTAGAAGTTCGTCAGACGCTCGCCCCTATACCCGTCCTCAGTGGGATCGAGTCCGAATAGCAGGAGGTTGCGGCGATCAAACCCGATGCTCTCATTCTGCAGGTTGGTGAGCGTGCGGACAAACAATCCGGCGGCAATCAGCAATAGAAGCGACATGGCCACCTGGGCCACTACCAGCGCCTTGCCAAGTTCCACACGTCTTCCCTGCGATCGGCCGCCGTTTCCCGCGATCCTGGCGCCGCCCTCTTTAAGGGTGGGCGTCAGATCCAGGCGCGTGCCGCGGAGGGCGGGAGCCAACGCGAAGAGAATCCCCGTGAGCACGGAAATGGTTGCGGTGAAGCCGAGCACGCGCAGGTTGGGAGAGATGTGAAGGATCACTGGATCTCGCCCGCTCGACATGAAGGCAAGCAGAACGCTGCTGGCCCAGTATGCGAGGATGACTCCGAGAGCCCCGCCCGCGACCGCGAGGATCACGCTTTCCGTCAGCAATTGGCGGATCAGCCTCCCTCGGCCAGCCCCAAGGGCCAGCCGCACAGCGATCTCCTTGCGCCGGGATGCAGCCCGTGACAGCAGCAGGTTGGCCACGTTAGCGCAGGCAATCAAGAGTACGAGACCGACCACCGCCATCAGCACAAACAGCGGCCGTGAGAATTCGCTGCGCAGCGTGTCCAGCCCCGCACCTGCCGGAGTCAGCTCAACGGTCGGGGTTTCCACTGCCATGGCCGGGGAGCGCTTTGCTGGTGGCGGCGGCTCGATGCTGGCCACGCTCTGTCGAACTGCCACGTCCAGAGCGGCGCGCGCCTGTTGCTCGGTTGCGCCAGGCCTTAACCGCCCCATGATCAGGACCCACCAGTCGTCGCGCCCCGTAAACCTTGAGACCTCGCCGGGCGTTGCATATGTGGCCCAACCCGGATCAATTTGGGGCTGGGTCCGGAGAGGAATCCAGACATCAATCGAAGCTCCGGGCTGAACTCCGAAGAACTCGGGGACGGTTACGCCGACCAGGGTGAAGGGGACGCCATTCACGGTGATGGCCTTGCCCACGGCGAGCGGATCACGTCCAAAACGCCTTACCCAATAGCTATAGCTGACCGTGGCTACTGGGCTCGCGTCCGCCGTATCGTCCGCCGGCGTGATCGTCCGTCCGATGGCGGCTGGAACTCCGAGCGTGGAGAAGAAACTGCCCGAGACCAATTGGCCCTGTGCCAGACCCGCCTGCCCGCCCACGGCCACATTCAGGCGGTCGGCGTCCGCAAGGGCCAGCACGCTGGAGAACGCTCGATTGCGGGCGCGAATGTCATCGAAGATGGCGTAGGGAAATGAGGTGCTGGTGAGGCGGCCGCTTTTGTCCTGGTCAAAGCCGCCGCTCAGGGAGTGCAAGAACCACGGCATGGTCCCGGGCTGGCTCTGCGAAGCCCAACTCAGCAGCACGAGCTGCTCAGGCTTCTCTACGGGCAGCATCTTCAGCATCACGGCGTCGATCAGGCTGAAGATGGCGGTGTTGGCCCCGATGCCGAGCGCCAGCGAAAGGACGATCACGGCCGCAAAGCCGGGCGACTTCGCCAGCATCCGCAGCCCATAGCGAACGTCCTGGATGAGGTTCTCGATAAGCTTCACCCGTCGCATATCCCGGCACTCCTCTTTGATCTGCTCCATGCCGCCGAGTTCGCGCAGGGCCGCGTAACGAGCTTCTTCCGGGTTCATCCCTTGCGTGCGCTTTTCAGCGGTGAGCTCTTCGAGGTGGAACTTAAATTCTTCGCCGAGTTCCTGCTCCACCCGGCTCTTCCGGAAAAGCGATCGGAATCGAAGGGGCAATTTGTATCTCCAACGCGTCAAGGCACTGCCTCCTCACGACATTTCCAAAACGAGACCGATGGCGGCGGAGAGCCGCTGCCAGTTGGCTTCCTCTGTCTCCAAATACTTGCGTCCCGCCAGCGTCAGCGAGTAATACTTCGCCCGGCGATTGTTGTCGGATTCGCCCCACTTGGCCCTGATCCATCCGCTTTGCTCAAGGCGGTGCAGCGCGGGATACAGCGCTCCCTGATTGACCTGGAGCACGTCCTTGGACACCAACCGGATGCGCTGGGCGATGCCCCAGCCGTGCATGGGTTCAAGCGCGATGGTCTTGAGAATCAGGAGGTCCAATGTGCCCTGGACCAGGTCGGTGGGTTTACTCATTCTTGCTCCCCTCAGTCATCGACACTAGCGCCCGGTCCGACTCTTGTCAATAACAAAGGGGAGCTTCCGGAAACGGATTTGCCTCAGGACGAAAGTTTTCTCTTGACGAATGATCTAGTACACTAGTACACTAGAGATATAGATGAATGGTCAGCGCTCCATTTCGCGGCCCCCGTTCCGGTTCAGGCTCGACAGCGTGAGCGGGGTACCGGTCTACCGGCAGATTATCGATCAGGTGCAGGGCGGGATTTCGACGGGCTCGCTGCGGCCCGGAGATCAGCTTCCCACCGTCCGTCAAGTCGCGGTCGATCTGGAAATCAATCCCAATACCGTCCTGCGCGCCTATCGGGAGCTCGAAATCCGCGGTGTGCTCGAGACGGAGCAGGGTACGGGTACGTTTGTCTCGACCAGGAAAGTGCAACGGAACGAATTGGAGCGTGAACGGCAGCTGGATCAACTGGTGGGCGAATTCGTCGCTCGCGCCGGAGCAGGCGGCTTTGACGCCGGCGAGGTTATCGATCGTCTGCGCGAGCTCGTGCCCGCGCGTGAGAAGAAGGTGAGGTAGCCCGTGTACCTGACAAGGAGGAGTTTTATGGCCGACCACAAGAGCGCAAATCTGAATGCGAAGGTCAGTGGGCCGGGGGTAGCCGCTGGCCTTGCGGCCATCGCGGCCGGGACGATCCTGGCGGCTTGGCTGGGCCGGCCGGCGCCCGCCGTGGCAGGGATTCTGGTGGGCTTGTATCTCATCTTCGCCATCAAGGTGGTTCGCCAATGGGAGAAGGTGGCCATACTGCGATTCGGCCGTTACCTTGGCCTTCGCGGGCCCGGAGTGTTCTGGATGATCCCCGTCATCGACACGCTGAGCCGCTACGTTGATCAGCGGGTGCGCGTGGCCACGGTCACGGCCGAGTCGGCGCTCACCCGCGACACGGTGCCGGTGAACGTGGACGCGATTGTGTTCTGGGTGGTGTGGAACGCCGAGAAATCCATCCTGGAAGTGGAGAACTTCATCGACGCCATCACCATGAGTGCCCAGACCGCCCTGCGTGAATCCATCGGCCGCCATGAGCTTGCCCAGATGATCACCGAACGCGAGACCCTGGGCCACGAACTGCAGCGCATCCTGGACGAGAAGACCACGGCCTGGGGCATCACCGTGCAGTCGGTCGAGATTCGCGACGTGCGCATTCCCCAGGCTCTGGAAGACGCCATGTCGCGGCAGGCGCAGGCCGAGCGCGAGCGCCAGGCGCGCATCATCCTGGGCCAGGCCGAGACTGAAATCGCGGCCAAGTTCGAGCAAGCGGCCAAAGTTTACGCGGACAATCCCGTGGCGCTGCACCTGCGCGCCATGAACATGCTCTACGAGGCGATCAAGGAAAGGGGCTCGATGGTGATTGTGCCCTCTTCGGTTGTCGAAACCATGGGTCTCGGCGGGATGCTGGGCACGACCGCGCTCGCCAAGGGCCAATAGCTAGAGGAGGCGTGATGAGAATACTTACTGCACTGCTGCTCGCGTCCACACTGGTGGCTGTGCCGGCGGCTGCATCGGACTCGCCGATCGCCGGCGTCTGGACCGCTACGCTGCACGATCAGCCCTGCATCAAGTTGACCGTCATCGACAACGGCGGCAAATTGAGCGGAAGCATTATCTTTTACATGCTTATGCTCGAGGACGGCTCCTGGAAGGTCAAAGGCGACGCTGCCGTTGATTTGATTAATCCCAGGCTGGAAGGCCAGACCTTTGTATTCGAGGTGCCTCATGCCAAGAAGCATGGGTCAACCGATCCGGCCGATCAGGAGATCAAGGCTTTCCGATTGGAGCTTACGGGGAAGAACGAAGCCGTTTTCAAGAATGCCACTGAGGCAGGCGACTTGACGCTCAGGCGAAAGACGGGCTAGTGTCATGTAACTGAAATAAGTGACACATGGCCTGATTTGTGGTATAAGGGCTCATGTTCACCAACAAGAGTCCTTTTCGCTTGCTCCCGAAGCAGAGGGAGGATCTGAACAGCGTGATACG
>Ga0210398_10000052_pt1 | contig 142712 bp, 116 predicted proteins | sample IncBWC4OmetaG_FD_161047 | JGI IMG/M metagenome (GOLD analysis project Ga0210398, IMG submission 161047) | Forest soil microbial communities from Barre Woods Harvard Forest LTER site, Petersham, Massachusetts, United States - Inc-BW-C-4-O | ecosystem: Environmental > Terrestrial > Soil >... | reverse complement strand
CTCGGTTCGGTCAGATCGCTTGACCAAACCGGCCCTGACAGAGTAAAAGAGCTAAGTCCCGGGGCCATCTCCGTTGGCCGGTTTTGCCCTGATCACCGTTGGCCGGTTTTGAAGTGACCACTGAGGTCAAGTCTTCCGATCCGGCCTGAATATCGGGTGGCGCCGGTGCCTCGAAATGTAATCTTGAACTTCCTCCGCCAGCCCGTCGAGCATGATGCGAGGCACTTCCTTGTACTTGTCTGCGGACAGGCAGGAGAATATTGTTCTGGAATCCTCCAGGAAGCCCGCGAAAAAATCTTCGGCCTCTCCGATTCTAGGAGGAACCGCAGTTTTGATCGTGCTGGAAGTCACCGCCACCATGTCGGTTTCTCCACCGCAGCCCTGAGTGTACTCCTTCACCAGCCTGAAAACGCAAACCGCAGACAATGCAGCATCCTCAATTGACCCGCCTAGATCGCAAAGAACATCAACGAGGCAATCCGCCAAATACGTACCGATCCCAATGGATCTGTAACCGCTAACCCTGATGACTGAGGTTTTGCTGGTCTCTAGCAGAATGCACTTCGACTGCCCCTCAATCCACAAGCCGATCAGCAGGGAAACGGACGGTCTGTCTCGATCCGGGTGAGGGTAAAGGTGCTCCGTGTAAATCTCCAGCATGACATCCCGAATCACACCCTTGATAGCCTCCAGCTTCATACCGTCCTGAAGCTTCTCATCAATCATCTCGACGGCCATCTTGATGAAGTTGCGGTTTCCAGCGCCAGCGATTGCTCCCCTGATCTTTTCGCGCTTCGAGAGGGTGAAAATCTTCGGGGTTGGAACCTTGGTGATACCGCCGATTGAACTCTCACGGTCGGCAGCCAGAACGACGCCATCATCACAGCAGAATCCAGCGGCTATTGTCATGAAGTCTCCCCCAGAGATTACGGGAGGGTCTGGCGGTTCTTCATCAATGCCGACGTACGGACCTTCGTCAACATCGACGTAGAACTTCGGGAATCTCTCCCGGTCAATCTCGGATTCGATCTGGAGTCTAAATGACATTTGAGCCTTGAGTCAAATCAATAATCCTGTTGTTTTTTGTGTGCGCGGCGTGCTGAATTTCTTTTTCGCTTCGTTTTGAAAAACGAAGCCACCGCCGAAACCGTCTTACTGATTCCAAAGGGCTTATGCCGAACCGAGTTGGCTTCGTTTCGCTTCGTTTTGACCCATTTTTCGCATCGATTTACTGATTATATTGGGCTTAGTGGCTTCGTTTTGCAAAATTTTAGATTCTTTTTTTTGCGTTTGGAGGGGTTTTGCCATTTCCTGCCGACGAGCTGAGTTTCCCGCTCGCTTGCGACATGCAGCAACTGCTTCGAGAGATACAGGAAGAAACGGCCGGCAAGGCGGAACGCAAGCTGCCCGGACAGTGGCCCGATTGTGCCGGGTCGCCCTTGAATCGCAGCATTTTGAATCGCAACGTTGAAGCGCAGCGAAGCGCGGCGCGAGATTTCTGCGGAGCATCGAAAGCCTCCCGGGGCGGCAATGCCGTCCTCCGGAAACGACACCGGGAACGTAGCACAGGCTAGCGATATTGTCAAGTTATGTAGGTAGGATTATATAGGCTACATAAAATTGTCAGAGCAGGCCGAGCGAGGAGCGGGCATCGCCTCCTCTCCTACTCTGCCTGGGCAGGCCAAGGCTGGAAGAGCAGGCGGAAGTACCGCCCCGGCGCGATTGCTACAGTTTGCTGGGGCTTCCTTCTTGGCAAAAACTTACTCACGGTCCGAATACGTACGCCGCGCCCACACCGAGATGACCGGGCGCTCCGGCAACCGATACATTGTTGCCAGCTGCCATGGAGGCTGCGAATACGTCGCCCGAAGACCCGTCGGAAGCGGACAACTCAGTGTTGAACACCGATGTGTTCTGCCAACCGCCCGGCGGCTTCAAGTACAGGTACGCCGCGCCTTGCAGGTTGTTAGCGCGCCAAGCGCCGGCCGATAACACGGTTCCACTGAGCGATACGCTGCGACCTAACTGATCGCCAACTTGTCCGTCCGCTGCGGTCAATTTGGCTGTCTGGTTTCCAGCGGTCCAGCCTTGCGACGGCTCCACGAAAACGTAGGCAGCTCCTTGCTCGCTCCCTGGCGGGCCGGACGTGGTGTCGTAAGGGGCTCCGGCGACCACCGTGCTACCATTGATGGCGACCGAGTAACCGAGCTGCTCGTCCGGCATTCCGTCGGAAGCATCCAATTGAGCGGTTTGCGTGGTGCTATGCCAGCCGTTGCTCGGCTTCACGAAAACGTAGATCGCTCCTGCTTGACCCGGGCCATCAAGAATGGCACCAGCCACCGCTGTGACACCGCTCACCGATACCGACCAGCCGAGTTTGCCACCCGATTTACTATCTGATGCTGTCAGCTTGGCTTGCTGGCTGATGTTCGCCCAGCCTCCTAGTGGCTTGACGAAGACATAGGCTGCCCCTAAGAGCGAATCGGCGCCAGGGGCGCCGGCCAAGACGGTAATATTGCTGATCGATACTGAGAAGCCGAGACTGTCCTGGCTAGCTCCGTCCGAAGCGGTTAGTTTGGCGGTCTGAGTCATGTCCACCCAGCCTCCCGAGGGCTCGACGAACACGTATGCCGCACCTTGATGCTGATTTCCACCGACTGTGGCATTGGGCGCTCCAGCCACTACCGTATTGCCACTGATGGAGACTGACCATCCCAGCTGGTCACCCGCCGCACCGTCCGAGGCGGTCAATTTCGCAGTCTGGGTCATGTTGGTCCAGCCTCCCGCCGGCTTCACGAACACATAGACCGCGCCCTGCGCTGAATTGGAGCCGATCGAAGCGTTGGGCGTCCCGACCGCAATCGTGTTCCCGTTGACGGACACGGACCAGGCTAGATCGTCGCCAGTCGACCCGTCCGAGGCGGTGAGCTCGGCGAGTTGCGAAATCCGAAGATCACGCGACAATGCCGACAGGATGCCGGGTCGCGCCTCTGCGGGCAGGCCCGAAAGGGCCGTGGTCGAAGTCCGCGCCTTATCGCCGTCGGTTGGGCCCGAAGCCGTTGCGCCAGTCGCCGTTGCGCACAATGCACAGACAGCGCACGCTGTTTTCCACCAGCTTGGTTTGCTCACGCGAACAGCTTGCCTGGTTCGTTGCATGGCGAACGCCTCCTGAGTTTTCGGCTTTTTAGCGCCTGCAGTATACACCGTCTCCCGGAGAACCCACGCAGGCTCACCGCAAGGACACAATCGCTCTACGCTGCTATTCCGCACGAGAGAGCTAGGCATTCATTCGCCCGGGCGCGATGTGGGTTGAAGCTTGAGAGGACTTGGCGGCGCAACCCGGTCCCGGCGGCAGAGGCTAGTCAGGATGCAGGAACCTGTGAAGACAGCACGTCAAGCCCAGGGCCTCCGGCCCCATCGAGTGCGTCAAAATGCACTCTCCCATTCCCGTGCAAATCGTATATACTCCGTCGGTCAGGCTTTACGGCTGCTAAGACTCTCTAACGATCTGACGAGCGCGATGCAGCCTTGGGGGCGGGTAAAGGAGAAGTCCCATGCAACTCCACCGCATGAGGGCCATTGCCCTGCCGACGCCTCCCTCCTCGCTTACCGCGGCCTTCGCTATTGGGCTGTTGATCGGTTCTTCGGTTCCAGTTCTGCACTACCCATCGTTCCTCTTGAACTCTTCTCACCACATTGAGGATATATCCAGCAACGATTGCAAATTCAAGATTGGGAGGTGACTTCGATGGCAACCGAGATGCGGAAGACCGGTATCGAGGTCGTTGGCGACGTGGCGGCCTGGGGTGCCCACTTTTGTCTCTTCTACGAGACGAAAGACGATCTGCTCGACACGTTGATCTCATATTGCAAATCGGGTTTGGAAAGCGAGGAGTACTGCTTGTGGATTGTGGCCGAGCCCTTGAGGATCGAAGAAGCCAGAGATGCGCTGAAACGCGCGGTGCCCGCTCTTGATCGTTACGTCGCGGATTCCCGTTTAGAAATTGCGTCGGCCCGCGATTTCTTCCTCCCGGGCGGCACGTTTGATGGCAAGAAACTCACAGCCGCTTGGTATGAGAAACTCGCTGAGGTATCGGCCAGAGGCTATCCCGGAATCAGGGTGACCGGCGATACGACCTGGCTCTCAAAAAAGGACTGGGCACACTTTTGCGACTATGAAGATGGTCTCAACGAGGTGATCGGCAATCAGCGCCTTGCCGTGCTTTGCACTTACCCGCTTGCGGGGTGCGGAGGTCCTCAAATTCTGGACGTGGTGCGTACACACCAGTTTGTCCTCGCCAGGCGCTACGGGAATTGGGACGTTGTCGAAACCGCCGCGCTCAAGCGAGCCAAGGCCGAAATCGCGCGACTCAATGAGGAGCTCGAACAACGTGTGGTGGAACGGACCAACGAACTGGTGCGCGCATCGGAAGCGTTGCGTGAGGCGCAGTCGCAGCTCTTGCACGTCCATCGCGTCACGACGATGGGAGAGCTGTCCGCTTCGATTGCCCACGAAGTCATGCAGCCGATCACGGCGGCCGTCACCAATGCCGGTGCCGCCCTGCGCTGGCTGCACGCCGAGCCGCCAGATCTGGAGGAGATCGGGCAGGCGCTCGGTCGCGTCGTCAAGGACGGCAAGCGAGCCGCCGACTTCATCGGCCGGATCCGCGCCCTAATCAAGAAGGCGCCCCCACGGAAGGAAGCCTTGGAGATCAACGAGCCAGTCCTTGAGGTCATTGCCCTGACCCGTGGCGAAGCGGCCAAGAACGGCGTCTCGGTACAGACGCAACTCGCGGAACGCTTGCCACTCATTCAAGGAGATCGAGTCCAACTGGAACAAGTTATGCTTAACTTGATCGCCAACGCCGTCCAAGCGATGAGCGACGTCAGCGAGGGGTCGCGAGGGTTGCTAATCAGCACCGGGAAAGTTGCATCGGGCGAGGTGCTCGTCGCAGTCCAGGATTCCGGCACGGGACTAAACCCGGAGGATTCTGAACGTCTGTTCGACGCATTCTACACCACTAAGGCTGGCGGCATGGGCATGGGACTATCGATCTGCCGTTCGATCGTCGAAGCTCATGGGGGACGGATATGGGCCTCTAGCAATGCAGGCCCGGGCGCAACCGTTCAGTTCACGCTGCCTGTAGGGTGAGCGTCGTCGCGCAGGGCTCGCTTCTGAAGCCCTGCGGCATTTCCATTGCCCTCGTTGCTTTGGCAGGGCCGGCACAGGCGCGCGACGCGAAAAAAGCCGCAGGGCCGAAGACGAGCCCTGCTACTGTAACACCCGGAAGGGCACGTTGCTCGTCAGCGTGCCGACCGGCGTTACGACTTGGACTTTGCCGCTGGTGGCGCCCGCCGGTACGGTGGTCGTGATTAAGGAACTCGAAACCACATTGAACGTGGCAGGCGTGCCGTTAAACGTGACGCTGGTCGCGGTTGTCAGATTCGTGCCCAGAATGTTGACGGCCGCTCCCAACCCGCTGGAGGGGGGCACCGTCTCGACGAACGGGGCGAAGTTCGAGGACACGCTGAAGGCGGTGCCACAGCCGAACGTGTTGCAGTAGGGCCCGCCCCCGCTTGTTACGCCGTAGAAAGTTCCGTTAGTGGCCAGAGCCAGCCCGCCGTTCGGTTCGGAACCGCCGATTGGGAAGCCGGCGAAGAAGTGCTCTATCTTCATGCTGCCGCCAGGGGAAATCTCGAAGATGACCCCGCAACCGACGCCATAGCCAAGGCAGTCCGCCTGCGAGGGATCCAGCCCTCCCTGTGTGGTTGTCCCATAGAATATCCCATTGGGGCCGAGCAGCAACCCGCCCATGGGGAATCCACCGTCATTGGGGAAGCCTCGAAAGCTGTGCAGCGTGGTGACCGTGCCGGCGGGGGTCATCTTGAACACCGTTCCGCAGCCGCCGTTGCAGAATGCTCCTCCCGTCTCAGTTGTCCCATAAAAGTTTCCGTCGGTGCCTTGAACGAGCGGCGCGTAGGGGGAAGCGCCGTCACTGGAATTGAAGCTGTGCAACATGGTCAGGGTGCCATCTGGCGTGATTTTGAACACCGTGCCACAGCCGTCGAAGCAGGAGCCGTCCCCGCCTTGCACGGTTGTCCCATAGAAATCCCCATCGGCGGCCTGGATCAGGCCCGCGACTGGGTAACGGCCGTCACCGCCCTCGAAGCTGTGCAGCGGTGTCAGTGTGCCGCCCGGGGTGATTTTGAAGACCGCGCCATAACCGAGACCGCCTTGGGTCGAGGTCCCGTAAAAGTTCCCGTCGGTGCCCTGTACCAAGGCGGCTTTCGGATTGTAGCCATCGCTGCAGCCGTTCTCGCAGAAGTAATGCAGCGTCGTTAGCTCACCCTCGGGGGTGAGTTTGAAAACGATGCCCAATTCGTACTGACCGCCGCCCTGTTCCGTCGTTCCGTAGAAGTTCCCGTCGGAACCTAGCACCAGACCACCGTAAGGATAGCTGCCGTCGTCGCAGTTGGCCAGCATACAGAAGTTGTAAACCGTCGTCAGGGTTCCGGTCGGGGTCATCTTAAACACCGTTCCCACTGCCTCGGGGCCTCCGCCAATAGTGGTTCCCCACAGATTGCCGTCAGGACCCTGGACGAGAGTCACGTATCCAGGATCACCGCCGTTCGTCCCGTTGAAATCTGCCAGCAAGGTGTAAGTCTGCGCAGGTAATGCAATCGAGGTAGTCGCGCACAGCACACACACGGCGCACACCGTCTTCCACCAACGCACCCAGCCTGTGTTGTCACCTTGCTTGATTTGTCGCATAGAACCCCCCTAAGTTCTCGATGGCGGTGCGCTGCTCGGCCCGACATCGGGGGCAAGTGTAGCAGTTTCCCGACCCTATAGCTAACCACGGCGGGGAATTGACCGCGCGCGCGCCGGCCCCTATACTGGCAGTGCGAGGGTCGATTCGACTATGGCGAACATCGTTAAGGAATTTGTGGACTCGGCGACGGCCATCGGCAAGGGCCTGACGATCACCTGGAAAAACATGGTGGCGCCGGCGGTGACGGAGAATTATCCGGCGGAGCAGGTTCATTTCGAGGACCGGTATCGCGGGGTCCACATCCTGCGCCGGGATGAGAACGGTCTCGAGAAGTGCGTGGCGTGTTTTCTGTGCGCCGCCGCCTGCCCGGCGAACTGCATTTACATCGAGGCCGCGGAGAACACCGGCGAACACCGCATCAGCGCCTCAGAGCGCTACGCCCACGTTTACAACATCGATTACAATCGCTGCATCTTCTGCGGCTATTGCGTGGAAGCCTGCCCCTGCGACGCCATCACGCACGGCCAGGGCTTTGAGATCGCCGCTTACGACACCAACACCCTGGTGTGGCGCAAAGAGCAGTTGCTCGAGCCCGCCATGGCCAAGCCGGAAGCCCAGGGCGCGCCGCCCCGGGTTCCTCCCGCCCAGAAGCCGGATATTCCCACCACGACGATTGTCGGCTGAAGGGCGCTTCTACTAGCGTTCGTAGACCTCTCTGCGGTGAGCGACGCGGGTAACGCTCACGAGCTTCGCGCCGTCGTCGATGACGTACACGATGCGCCAATCGCCCACCCGAATACGCCACAGATCTTTGTACCCTTTCAGCTTCTTGCATCCCGCGGGCCGCGGGTTCTCGGCGAGCGCCGTAATCCTCGGGTCGATGCGGATAAAAAGCGCATCGTCGAGCGCCTCCAGTTCTTTCGCGGCGGAGGGTTTGATTTCGACCGAGTACTTAGCCACGCCGGCGACTTTCCTTCAATCGTTTGGCCCGGTATTCGTCGTAGGGTATGCCCTTTTCCTTGCGGCGCGATTCGGACACGAGGCCGTCCCAGAAGTCCTCCCAAATCGCCCGATGCTTCTTGAGGTCAATCAGTACCGCTGTCTTGCGACCCTTGTCGTCGGTCACAAACTGAATTCCGGTCATTGGTTTGAGCTCTCTTTCAGAGTCGCTTTGCACGAACGCGTGTGCTCAGTATTCTGCATCCACGCTCGGCCCGCCATTTATGATAACCCTTCGGGGCGGCTGCACACCTCGTTTTGTAAGCCGCGGCTCTATGCTACCCTCGACGTTCGAGATTCTGGAGGCATCATGGACCACAATCGACTTCTCCTCGTCCCAGCCCTGGCATCGGCGCTGCTTCTCGCGGTCCCGACTGCCCGCGGACAGGCCGCGGCGGCCGGCCCGGCTGGCGGATCGGCGGCGCCCTTCCGTATCGGGATTGCCGGCCTCGTACACGATCACATTCTTGGGTTCATGGAGCAGTACCAGCATCAGCCGGACATCCAGATCGTCGGCATCGCCGAGCCCGACCAGGAACTCGCCGCGAGCTACGCGGCCCGCTGGGGGCTGGACAAAAGCCTGCTCTACGCCGATCTCGACGACATGATCCAGAAGACCCATCCGCAGGCGGTGCTGATCTATACCAACACCTATGACCATCGCCGGACCGTTGAGATCTGCGCGCGACGCCACGTGGACGTGATGATGGAGAAGCCGCTCGCCGTCAGCCTTGCCGACGGACGCGCCATGGCGGACGCCGCCGCCGAGGGCCACATCCACGTGCTGGTGAATTACGAGACGACATGGTATCGCAGCAATCGCGCTGCCTATGACCTGGTGCAGCAAGGCGAGCTTGGGGACCTCCGCAAGGTCGTGGTCCACGACGGCCATCAGGGTCCGAAGGAAATCGGCGTGGGGCCGGTATTCTTCCAGTGGCTCACCGATCCCAAGCTCAACGGGGCGGGCGCTCTTTACGATTTCGGGTGCTACGGCGCCGATCTGATGACCTGGCTCATGAACAATCAGCGTCCGATCACGGTGACGGCCGTGACGCAGCAGATCAAGCCCGACATCTATCCCCGCGTGGACGACGAGGCCACCATCATCCTGACTTATCCCAAGGCCCAGGCCATTATTCAAGGGTCGTGGAACTGGCCGTTCGATCGCAAGGACATGGAGGTGTACGGGCGCACCGGCTACGTCTTCACCGTGCGCCGCGACGACATCCGGGTGCGCCGCCAGGGCGAGGATCATGACCAGCCGATGGCCGCCAAGCCCGTGCCGCCGCCCTATGACGATCACCTGTCATACCTGAAAGCGGTGGTTCTCGGTCAGATCCCGCCGGACGGCCCGTCGTCGCTCGAAACCAACCTCGTGGTGAATGAAATCCTGGACGCCGCGCGGCAGTCAGCCAAGACCGGAAAGACCATCCGACTGCAATAAGCTCTCACCACAGAGGTCACAGAGGCTTACCTTCTTTGTGATCTCTGTGCGCTCCGTGGTGAATTCCTCACGCGCAGAGAAGAATTCGACTATCTTTTCGTGGCGGAGCGCGGACCGCCATTGTAGGCGAAGGTCACGGGACGCGTGGCGGGATCGGCGCCATCCAGCGTCAATCGTCGAGCCTCTAATCCATCGCGGGTGTGGAAGGGCATTCTACACCTTTTGGATGGGACGTTCCGGCGATTTTCGTCTTCGGGGTGGGGTGGATCAAGAATGCGCGAAGGGGGCCTTGGAGAGCGGTGGCAGTCGGCAGGCCCGAGCCCCGGCAGGGGCGGAAGATTTAGCCAGGGTGCGGGCCCCGAGCTCCGGAGGAGCGAAAGACCTTAGCCCAGGGCGTGAGCCCTGGGTTCGGAGACCCCTCACACCCTTCCGCACTCGTCCCCCGCCGCGGGCGGGAGACGAGTGCGGACAAAAAGCGGTGGCCTCCAAACCCACGGCCGTGGGCTAAATTCTTCGCAATTATCCCTTGACAACAAGTAAGGCTTTTGGTAGGATTAGCTTGTTGGGAGGCACCGATGAGCGAGCTGTCAAAGGCGATTGGACGTAAGCAGTCGATTCCAAAAGAGTTGCGCTACACTCTTTTTGACTTCAACGCGGAGTTTCCGAGCGATGCCGCCTGCTTGGAGTACGTTAAAGAGCAACGCTTCCCCGGTGGCGTGACTCAGTGCGAGAAGTGCCAGCAGGAACGTCGGCACTACCGCGTGACGGGTCGGACTGCCTATGCCTGCGATCACTGTGGGAACCACGTTTACCCGCTCGCCGGTACGATCTTCGAGAAAACAACAACGTCCTTGCGCCTTTGGTTCTACGCGATGTATCTTATGGGCTCTACTCGCTGCGGAATCTCGGCAAAGCAAATTCAACGGGAGACTGGAGTCACGTACAAGACCGCGTGGCGCATGTTCCGGCAGATTCGTTCGTTGCTCTCTGAGAACGAACTAAAACTGGAGGGGGCCGCCGTGGAGATGGACGAGACGTATGTCGGCGGTCGGCGTCGTGGTAAGCGCGGTCGGCCTCCGGCTGGCGATCTCAAGAAGAAGTGCGTTGTGGGAGTCGTGGAGCGCAAGGGGCGAGTTGTGGCGCTGGCGGCGAATGACGCGACACGCGAGACGTTGCATGGAATCGCCAAGGAACACATCCTGCCACAGTCCACGGTGTTCACGGACACTCTGAGCGCCTACGACGGATTGGACAAGGTGAACGGCTACGCGCATCGATGCATCAATCACTCGGCTGGCGTCTACGTGGTCGGTGACATCCACACCAACACGATTGAGGGATTCTGGAGCTTGGTAAAGCGCGGAATCGGCGGCGTATATCACGCGGTCGGTCACAAGTATTTGCAGACCTACCTCGATGAGTATTCGTTCCGCTACAACCGGAGGGATTTGGGGAATTTGATCTTCAAGTCGATTTTGGAGAAGGTTTCGGAGCGGGCGTCGTAATCGCCCGCTTCAGAAGCCCATGAAAGTCTTGACGGGTAAACGGCGCTACTGGCGCACCCTTGGGGTTCTTCGCGGGAGCCTTCGGGTGACGGCCTGCGGCTGCTTCAGCTTTGTCTTCCTGTCCCACCTCATTCAGTGTAGCACACGAGGGATGGGGCATGAAAGGTCTTACGCGTGTCTTTGAAGAGAGTGATTCCGTGAACCGAATACCACGGCGACCAGATCAGTCACTGCGAGATTTCCCGATCTACACGATCCCGGAGGCCGCTGCGGACTTGGCGATGCCCGTGCGGACCCTGCGGTATTGGGCCACAGATCGACCGCTATGGAGAGTGGCGGGTGCCCATCTCGACCCACCCTTGCTGTCGTTTCGGGATGTCGCTCAGCTCTATTACGTTGAAATCGTCCGCAAACACTTCAACCTGACTGTTGGCGTGACGCGAGAAGTCCTAAAAAATGCACAATTGGAGAGTAAGGCTCAATATCCCCTGTTGCGACCCAACATTCGCATCTTTCTCAAGCATGTCCTTATGGACAAGCCTGCTCGCGGGAGCCAGCCTCGGCGACTCATCGACCTGACACGCGGGCGACAATTAGCCCTTAACGAGGTCATTGACCACTTCTCCACTAGGATTCGGTTGGACCTCGAGGGAGAGCCTTTAGAGCTATTCCCGTGGCGCTACTGGACGCCAAGAGACAAGGCCAGTAGGCCAGTAAGCCTCGACCCTGATATAATGTCCGGGCAACTGGTCATTACCAATACGCGCATACCTGTGCGCACCGTTTGGGAGCGGAAGCGGGCTGGCGAGAGTGTCATCAGGATAGCCCGCGATTACGACCTCGAAGAGGACGCGGTGACGCAAGCACTGAGGCACCTTGTACCACAAGCGGCGTGAACCATGCGTCCTGCTTCTGGAGGACGTATTTGGAGCTACGGAACATCCCGAAACATTACGGGCCGCAGGCTTTACCGTGGAGTGTTTTCGCACGCATTTCGGTAGCGATGGCAGGCCGCAGAAATCAGTCAAAGACCCCGCCATCATAAAGCTGTGTGCTGCGAAGAAGTTCGTTCTCTTTACCCTGGACAGAAGAATTAGGGAAACTCACATCGAAACAATCAAAAGGACAGACGTGGCGATAGTCGCAAGCGCCAACAACAGTTGCGGAATAACTCCGTGGGTTGTCGCGCTGATAGCAGCAAAGCGAAGACTAGAGCGTCACATTAGGCGGACGCAACGTCCTTGGTTCGGCATTTTGAGCAAGACCGGCGAGCTAAACGTCAGGACTATTACACCGAACATGACGACGCGCAGAAGAAGGCCAGATGAGGGCCAAGAAGTAGCATAGATGAGCAATCTCTATGTGAAGGCGAAAGGGAAATGACGATGAAACGTAAGACTTACGTGTGGTTTCTGCTACCACTTGCTGTATTTCCGCTTCTCATCACCCGCATTCATGGACAGAATGGGTTTAGCTCTTATGCCGTGGTTGTCACGAAACGCGTCGTCTTAAAGAGCCAAACCGGAGCGATCCTGCCGACGACGCTTTTTACTTCAGAACACAAGGGTCTGTTCAGGGTCTCGGCTTATGCCGAAACGACCCAGGTAGGCACTCAAGGCCTGGTGTGCGGACGACTCACCTGGACGGACGATGCGGGCGAGCAGTCGGCACCCGCTTGGAACGGTCTTCCTGGTGGCGTTCTCGATTGCTTGAATGTGAATAGCACCGTGTCCGCAACAGGCCAGACTCTCATCCTGACTACGGGCCATCAACCCGTGACCTTCGGCGCACAGGTGAACACGACCTTCGAGGGCTCGCCTGAGTATGAGGTTGTGATCATCGTGGAGGAGATGCAGCCACAGTCCACTGAATAATTACTTGTCGTGAAGGGATAATTGCCAAATTCTTTCGCTCCTCCGGAGCTGGCTTGATCGGCGATTCTTTGCTGGCGGCGGCTTTGTGCCGCCAACCGACGAGATAAGCTCGCCGCTGCAACTGCGGACGGACCCCATTACCTCGGATGGCCACCGTCTCCCGTCATCGCCGGAACAGCGGCGCACCGCAAGCAGGAACAGGGCAATCAGCGTGGACGTGAGCAGCACTTCGAACAGGGCGAGCAGGCGGCCCCAGGCGTAGCTCGGCTCGTAGTGGCCCTTCTGGCCTGGGGTTTTGCTGGCTTGGGTATTTCCGACGATTCGTGGCCGACTCAGACCCATCCGCACCTGTACACCGTCGTAAAGGGGGCTGCTCTTTGTGATATCCAGTCTTGCCCTTCGCGAGTGTTGGCACGTGGGGCTCGAAGGCTTGAGCCTTCAAGCCTGCAAGAAAGAGGTTAGTGGGAGCAGTCAGCTTCCGGGAAGGCAAAGCCTTTCCGCACAGCAAGGCGGCCGAGCCGCAACAGCAGGTCAGCAGGCCTGCTGATGGTAGCCTACATGATCATACCTACTCAGCTTGACACAACTCTAGTCTTGCGGTATAAGAGGGGCAGTCAGCAGTCAGCAGTTAGCAGTCAGCAGGTCAGCGGTCGCCAGGCGGCAGTCAGTTGGCGGTTGCCGCCGGGTAATCGGCAGTTCAGGAACGTGGAGGACCGGGATCGCCAAATCACTCAATCGCCCGATGCCTCAATCCCTCAATGATTCAATGACTCAATCATTCAATGGCTCAACCACTCAATGGCCGCCCCCCCCACCCCCATCGAAAATGCACGAAGCGAACCCAATTAAGTCATTTGTAATCAACACAACGATGGCAAAACTGGCAAAAACCGAACCGAACCGAAGCCAACCGAACCCATGCTCGGGACGGAGTCAATTCGTGGCGAAAGAGTTGCATAACGTCTTTGGAATGTTGAGGTTGCTCCACGTCCGCGTCGATAAGTCTCGTGCGGCGCGCCCGTTGGCCAAAGCCAACGGCGTCGAGAAGCTTGGCGGTCTATTTGACCGAGCAAAATCAGGCGGATCGATCCCGCGAAAGGTGTAGGCTGTGGGAAGGTGGGACCGCGATGGGAATCCCGCATCACAGGAGCGCACCATGGACCGACGAGACTTCCTGAAGAAGGGAACAGCGGCGGCGGCCGGACTGGCCGCGTCGCGCGAGTTGTTTGCGGCTGCGAAATCGCCCGAGACGGTGATCGCCAGGCGGCCGCTCGGCAAGACGGGCGAGCATCTCTCCATCATCGGATTCGGCGGCATCGTGGTGATGTCCGTCGACCAGTCGCAGGCCAACAACGTGGTGGCTGAGGCGGTGGATCGCGGCATCAACTACTTCGACGTCTCGCCGGATTACGGCGACGCCGAGTTACGCCTGGGACCGGCGCTCGCCCCTTACCGCAATCGTTCGTTCCTCGCCTGCAAGACGAACTTCCGCGACAAGGCCGGCGCCGCCGCCGATCTCGACGCGTCGCTCAAGCATCTGGGCACGGATCATTTCGAGCTCTACCAGCATCACGCCCTCACCAAGACGGCGGAACTCGACCAGATCTTCGGTCCGAACGGCGCCATGGAAGCGTTCGTGGCGGCGCAAAAGGCCGGCAAGGTGCGTTACCTCGGGTTCTCGTGCCACTCGGTGGAAACGGCCCTCGCTGCCATGGATCGCGCCCACTTCGACACCATCCTGTTTCCCACGAACTTCGTCCTGTTCTCCAAAGCCAACTTCGGCCCGCAAGTGCTCCAGCACGCGCGCGCCAAGGGCATGGGCTATCTCGCGATCAAGGCCATGGCGAAGGGGAAGTATCCTGCCAATTTGCCGGAATCCGCGCACACGGCCAAGTGTTGGTACGAGCCCTGCAAGCTGCCCGAGGAAGCATCGCTGGCACTGCGCTGGACGCTGTCGCGGCCCTATCTGACGACTGCGATGCCGCCCGGCAACGCTGAGTGGTTTCGTCACGCCATGGACGTGGCCCAGCGATTCCAGCCCATCACCGAGGATGAGACTCGAACCCTGCTGGCCGGAGCGAGCGGCGCAGAGCCGATTTTTGAGTTGGGGAACAATGTGTAAGGGGCTTGTTCAGAACAAATACCGGGATTCTTCGCGGAGTTTACCCTGAGCCCCTTCGCTACGCTCAGGGCCGTTCGCAGTGGAGGGGCGAACGGGCTCAGAATGACTGCATGGGTAGGCTTTGCAACAACTCTCAGGAAAGCCTACAAGCGCAAATACTCGCGCAATTCGGGGTCATGCCGGACCTTCCAGATGTGACCGTCGATCCAGTAGTGGAGCAGGCCGGGAGCGGCGAAGAACGAGAAGATCACCTCGTTGCGGGCGCCGATATTCATCAGGCCCACGCCGTCTTTGAGCACAAAACGCGGCACCACGTCGAACACGATGGCGTAAAGCGCCGCCGCGGCCACGTAAAACAGCCAACGACTGTTGATCAGTGTGGCCACGCCGTAATTGCGGGCGCGAGCCGGCTCGGCGCCGTACTTGTTCTGATTGTAGAACCACACCAGGCGGTGATACTGGATGTTGTGGAAAATGGTGACGGCGGCGTAAACGCCGAGCAAGGGCATGCCGCTGCGGAACAGCAGGTAATTGACCGGAATCGCGGCGGCAAAAAGCAATTGCTTCGGCCAGTTGAGCGGCAGGCCCAGGCGCGCTTTCTGGACCTGGCGCGCGAGGTACACCAGGGTGATCAGGATCAGCAGGAAGATGAGCGTATCCTCGAAGACGGCGGCCGCGCGCGGCGGAATCGGGAAGGGAATCAGCTCTGCCGCCTCTTTATCGTGCAGCGGATAGGTCAGAAAAGGGAAATAAAAGGCCGCGAAGAAGAACACCTTGTCGAGCTTGAGGTCGGTGGGGGCGAAGTCACGATTCTTCTTCTTGTACATCATCATGAAGCCGTAATGCTGCTTGAAGATGTGGTAGTAGCCCCAGAGCTCCGTGGCCAGTTCCAGCCAATCGCCGAGATGCAGCAGGATCATGACCGGGCCGATGGCCAAGAAGAAGGCGAGGCTGCCCCAGAGCCAGCGTCCGCGCTTGGCACGCTCCTCGGCGTCAAAATAAGTGCGGGAGATGGTGGCGAATCCGTGGGTCTCGTCAAAGACGATGGCCCAGATCGCCACCAGCAGCAGAAGCGGCACGTGGGTGAATCGCCAGAGGGCCCAGAAGATGTAGGCCGCCGCGGCGCCGCCCACCGTGAACCAGAGCACGTCCGTGCGGGCGGAGACGATCCAGCCGGAGGTCGCCGGGGCCTGCGCCGATACCGCGATCGTTGTGGTGGCCATAAACTTTCAGCCGTTGCGTCTCCTGTGCGAGTTCGAAGTCCAGTGGTCGCCCAGGGCGCGAACACCGATTTTCGCACGCCTATCGGAGGTACGGCAAGAACTGCCGCCGGCTCGTGAGGGACTTTATGTGGGAATTGGCACCCAGTCGCCCCCGAAGCCTATGACGTCAGCGTCGGGGGCAGAGGAATCCGCGCCCAAGGCGCGCCTAGGTTTCACATCGCCTCCCGGTCGTTAACGTCTGATAAGATATATTATGTTAACTAACCGATGGTAAAACACTTCTCATCTGCAGGAACGCCAGTTTCGTCTTCCGAAATTGCAAGCTATTGTGGCTTCGCGGCAGGCGCAGCAGCCGGGGCTGGGGTCGCGGCGTCAGTGCCCTTCTTGCCGTCCCACGTACCCTTTTCGCCGCCGTCGGCGGACCACTCGCCGCCGGTGAGGGCTCCGGCATCGAGCTTGGCTGTGAGGGTGTAATTCTCGTCGCCGCCGTTGATGTGGATTTCCAGTTTGCCGCCCGTGAAGGTTGCGCTGCCGATGTCAGTGTCGCCGAGCGGCGACGAGATCGAGCCCGTGACGCTCTCGTTCTGCTGCTCGAGGTAGAGAGTGAAAGGCATGTCGCCGTTGGGACCGCCGTGGGCCGTACACGTCCAGGTTCCGGCCACCGGTCCGCCAGCGGCCTTCTTTTCCTGGGCGACGGCGGCCGCGGCGAAGGCGAGTGTAACCAGGGCGAGAGTGAGGATTAAGGTGCTACGTTTCATGGAATCTCCTTTGGCGGACCTTCCCAGGGCGCCGGCACGCAGCCTGGGCCGTCTTACCGGTGGTCCGAGACGCCTGATTCTACAACGCCCGGAGGCGGCGCGTCCAGCGCGGTGAAGTTGCCCGGCGGCACCCTGGACGCCCTAGAACCAGAAGTGCCACAGCGTGTCGACCAGGGCATGCGTGAGCGCCGAGGCCGAAGTCCGGCGGCGCCGCTGGTAGGCGAGCCCATAGAAGATGCCGGCCACAGTGGCCATGATGCAGTAGCGCCAGTTCGGCACGGGCGGATGATGAAAGTGCGAGGCTCCAAAGATAGCCGATGCCACTAGCAGCGCATAGCGTCCCGGAGGTCCCTGCCGGATGCTCTTCTCGAGCAGATTCTGCAGAATGCCCCGGAAGAAGACTTCTTCGGGAATGGCGATCGTCAGGTAGATGCCGAGGAAATCTGCCACGAGGTCAGCCGCCGACACGCGGTGCCCATGAAAATGGATGAAATGGAGCGCGTAGCCGAGCGGAATACCGAGCGCGCTGAACATCGCCCAATTACGGATCCCGATGAGCGCGTCGCCCCCACGCCAGAGGAGGCTGTATCCAACGTCTTCAAGGTTGCGTACCGCCACGAAGGCGTAGACGCCCACGCAAACGGACCCGAGCGGCAGGAAAAAGTACAGGTCTTGCGGACCGTACGGCCACACCCAAACGTCGGCCAGCCAGTGCGCCGGAATGGGCACGGCCAGGCATGCCATCGCCAGCCAGTCGCGCGCATTCGCGCCCTGGCGCGCCCTCGAGCGGTCGGGGAGCAGCAGGGCGGCCGGGGCCAGCGCATAGGCCGCAAGCTTCAGCGCCGGAATCGGGGCGAAGGTGCGGGTGCCGGCAGCATAGATGAGGTAGGGGACCAGGATCAGCAGCGGCAGGCCCAGCGCCGCCATCGGCGAGTTCCCTGCCCATTCCCGCAGGACGCGGATCACGGCCGGGTCCGTCAGGGCTACAAAAGCGCCGAGCACCAACGCCGTCGCGGCAAAAAGCGCGCCGAACTGAAATGCGTTGACGGGGACGCGCTCGAGCACCAGCCAGTCGGCGAGCGCCGCCAGGATCAGCAGAAGAATGACTCCGAGTCCGAACCTCTTCACACGATTGGTCCCGGGCGTAGGCTACCGCGCTCCCGATCCGCCGCCGCTGCGTTCCAAGCCCGGCGATGCGAGATCGAGGGCGTCGATAGGAATCACGCGAGTCGCCCCCAGCTTGCGCATGTCCCTCTCGAACACGGACGCGTTCCCGACCAGTACGATGGTGGCCTGATCGGGATCGAGATAGCGCCGCGTGGCCTGCCACACGTCATCCGGCGTGAGCTTGCGCAGGGCGGCCGGCAGTGTGCTCCAGGTGTCGAGCGGCAGATGGTACGTCATCAGATCAAGGAACTGGTCCGCGATGCCGGCGGAGGTCTCAAAATCGAGGGCCTGGTGCCCGATCAGATAGTCCGCGGCCTGCTGCAATTCGCCCGCACTGATGGCGTGCTCGCGCATGTGCTTCATCTCTTCCAGCACGCGCTGGACGGCCTTGGCGGTCTCGGAGTTCCGCGTCGAGGTCTTGGCCACCCAGACGCCGGTGGTCACATAACAATCGATGTCACTCGAAGCGCTGTAGGTCAGGCCGTGTTCGCCGCGCAGATCGCTGAAAAGCCGATTGGAGGCGGGGCCGCCCAGAATCTGGTTGGCCACCGTCAGCGCCACGTAGTCGGGGCTCGAGTGCGGAATGCCGGGAAACCCGACGCGGATCTCGGTCTGCACAGCGTCAGGCTTGTCCACGATCACAATGCGCGTGGTTCCGGCGGCCAACGTCCTCACCGGCCAGCTCGGGGCGGAATGCGCGGCCGCCGATGCCGACGGAGGTCCGGCCCAGCCGGCGAAATAGCGTTCGGCCAGTTGGAAGGCCTCGGCAGGCGTGATGTCTCCCACCACCGCCAGAACGCTGTGCCCCGGCAGGTACGCGGCGGCATGAAAGGCGGCCAGATCCTGCGATGTGAGGTTGCGGGTAGCGTCGAGCGTGCCGTCGCCGGGGTGACCGTAGGGCGTGCCGGCCAGGATCAATTGATCCGTGACCGCGTCGGCGAGATAGGCGGGATCCTCGTGGAGCACCTCGATCGCGGACAGGGTCTGTTTGCGGATGCGCTCCACGTCCGCCGGGGCGTAGGCGGGATGCAGGGTCATGTCTGCCATCAGGTCAAAGGCGAGCGGCGCGTGATCGGAGAGCACGGTCAGGGTGGCCGAGGAGATGTCCCACTCCGAGTTGTTGTCGAAAGTCCCACCGGCCCCGTCGATGGCCTCGGCTAGATCAAGAGCCGAGTGGTGTGTTGTGCCCTCGTTGTACATGGAGGCGGCGAACTGGGCGGTGCCCGGCAGGTTCGGCGGGTCGGCTTCGGGTCCGGCGGTGATGTTCATGCGAAGGGTGAGCACCGGGAGTGAATGGCGTTCCACCACCAGGACTTGCAGACCGTTCGGGAGCGCGCGCACCGTGGGCAGAGGCAGCGCGATGGGCTCCGGAGGGGGGACGCTCGGCGGAGAGTTGCGCTCGCGGGCGCACAGAAGCGCGGCCGAGAGGAGAATAGCGCCAAACCAGAGAGAAGCTCTCACCACAGAGATCACGGAGGTCCACTGAGCTTTCTTACTCCGTGGTCTCTGTGCGCTCCGTGGTGAATTTTTCTCGCGCGCAGTGAAGGCGCTGGCGGTCGAGCGCAGATTCGTCGTCCACTTCCCTGCCCGGATCTTGGGTTTCGCTTCAACTTTCACTCGAACGCCCTCGATTTCAAAGTTGCGGCACCGGTGGTTTAACGGGAGCCCCTGGCGTTACGCCCTTTCGAAGTAGGTGCCGCTTGTAAAGCCTGTCGCCCGCGATGGCGTACAAATCCTGGTGATCAGGGCCTCCAAAGGCGACGCCGAGCAACGGCTCCGCCGGCGAATTGATGATCGCAACCACGCGGCCAGGCTGGTCGCAAACTTGAATGCCGAGTCGGGTCGCTACGTATAGGTAACCGAGTGTGTCCACCGTCATACCGGCGGCGCGGGTTGCAGACTCGTCGTCGCGCGACTCCAAATGATAGAAGGGCTCGACATCGATCAGTGGTTTACCGGTCTGCAGTTGAAAAGACCAGACCCACCTTGAGTCGGCGTCGTCAACCAGCAGGAGGGATTGGTCAGCGGAGAGACGAATCCCGTTGGCTCGCCGAAGCATGCCGTAAGGCAAATTCTCATTCCGTTTGGATCCCGAATTGTCGATCCGCCATAGGGAATGCTGGTTAGGGTCGGTGAAGAACACGGTCCCGTCAGCAGTCACCACGAGATCCTGGCATTGGATGCCACGAGCAATTACCCTGTTACCACCCTGGTGCGCGAAAGCAGTAATTCGATCTCCTTCGCACGCGTAGAGCGATCCATCTTGCGCAAGTGTCACGCCGCGTGATTTCCGAAGCACCCCTTGGCCTCTGTAGTCAGCTACGGTCGACCAACTTCCAGTGGTAGAAAGCTCGATAATGCGATCACCTGTAGGGTCGCTGAGGATGACGTTCCCGGCAGCGTCAGCGGTGAGACCGGCAGCGTTCGATTGATAAGTCTCCGCAGTGCCTCGAACCCAATTAAAGCCCTCGTCGAAGCGCTTAACGATGCCGCGTATGGGTGGGAGCGGAACTAGTTGCCAATCGCTCGACGGATCGAGAATCCCCGTGTTTCCGAGTCCGCCGCGAGCCGGCGCCGGCTTCGCGATGGGCTGCGGATAGTCGCGCCAGAGCCAGCGCAGGGCGTCGGGCAGAATCGCGCCGCCCTGGTCCATGTCGTGATCTTTGTCGCCGGTGACGAACTTCACGTCGTAGCCTGCGAACTGCAAACCCGACGCCACGGTCTGGTTCGCCATCCACCAGTCGCCGGCGTAGATGTTAAGGTCGTGGCTGCCGTCCTGCAGGAAGACGCGTAGCGGCTTGGGCTCGGTTTTGCGGATCAGGTTTGGGTAAACGTCGCCGCCACGCAAGTCCGTGAAGCTGCCGATGAAGCTCAGCACGCGATGGAACGCGTCGGGACGGTTCCAGGCCGCGGTGAACGCGCAGATGCCGCCGGAACTGAGTCCGGCGATGGCGCGGTCATCGGGATTGGTCGAGAGGTTATAGTGTTTCGCTACCTCGGGAATGATCTCTTCCAGCAGGAAGCGCGCGTACCGGTCGCCCATGCCGTCGTACTCAAAGCTGCGATTGAAGCGGTCCTGCTGATCGGGCGAGGCGGCTTTGAGGACGCCGGGGTTAATGAAGATGCCGATGGTGACGGGCATTTCCTGCTTCGCGATCAGGTTATCAAACACGATGGGAACGCGAGCCCGCCCGTCCTCTTTGATGAAACCTTCGCCATCCTGGAACACCATGACGCAAGCAGGCTTGCCGGGCGCGTATTGGGCGGGAACGTACACCCAATAATCCCGCACGGTGCCCGGAAACACATGGCTGGTCCAGGTGTAGTGCGAAACCGTGCCGGCGGGAACTCCGGGCTGGCGATTCGAGTCCGGACCGAGCGTATATTGATCCTGGGCGCAAAGCAGCGCCGTGGCGATGAGGAACAGCGAGATGAGCCACAGCAGCTTTTTCATAGCAATCCGCCCTATCCGGGGCGCGCCGAGCATATTCGGGGCGCGGCGAGCAGCGCCCCTACGGTTTCCCGCCGGGAATCACCTCGATGCGCGTCATGTTTTCCGGCACGAAGTACGTGCGAGCGACACGCTGGATGTCGGCCGGAGTCACGGCCAGGAAGCGCTCCACCTCGGTGTTCACCAGCTCCGCGTCCTTGAGCACCACGGCGTCGTAGCCAAGCTCGTCCGCGCGGCTCTGGGTGCTTTGATGACTCACGATGAGATCGCCGAGGATTTCGTCCTTGGCGTTCTCCAACTCCTGCTCGCCGACGGGATGATCGCGCAGGCCGGCAAGCACGCTCGCGATCTCCCCCTCGGCCTGCGCCGGAGTGAAGCCCGAGTTGAGCACCGCCAGCACAAAGAACAGGTTCGGGTCTTCGGTGAAATTCCCCTGGCTGTCGGCCTCGAGCGCCATCTGCTTCTCATACACCAGCCGGCGATAGATGCGCGAGCTCTCGCCCTGCGCCAGGATTTTGGAGGCCAGGCGCACCGGGTAGGCGTCCGGCGTGCCGTCGGCCGGCATATGGTAGCCCTCGATCACGGCGGGCAGGGCCACATCTTCATTGAGCTTGAGCGTGCGCGGCGCGGTCTGCGGCGGTTCCGCGGGAATGTCGCGGTGCACCGGCTGGCCCTGGGGAATCGGGCCGAAGTATTGCTCCACCGACGCCCGCAACCCGTCGGGCGAGAAGTCACCCACCACCACCAGGGTGGCGTTGTTCGGCACGTAGTAGGTGTTGTAGAAGCCGCGGACGTCGCCGAGGCTCGCGCGCTCCAGATCCTCCATGCTTCCGATCGGCACGTGCTTGTAAGGATGCACGGTGAAGGCGTGCGCGTAGAGGACTTCAACCACGTCGCCGTAAGGCTGATTGTCGAAGCGCTGGCGCCGCTCCTCTTTCACCACTTCCCTTTCGTTCTTGAAACTGCGATCGCTGATGTCCAGGTTGCGCATGCGGTCGGCCTCGAGCCAGAGCGCGACCGGCAGGATGGAAGACGGGATGGTCTCCCAGAACACCGTGGTGTCTTCGGTGGTGTAGGCGTTGTCCATCCCGCCGGCTTTCACGATGTAGTTGGAGAACTCGTCCGGGCCGAGGTTGGTGGTGCCGTCGAACATCAGGTGCTCGAAGAAATGCGCGAAGCCCGTCTGCCCCGGCCGCTCGTCCCTGGAGCCGACGTGATACCAGACCTGCACGTTCACGACCGGCGCTTCGTGATCCTCAACCATCAGGACACGCAGGCCGTTCGGGAATTGCATCTGCTCGATCTTGGTGTGCGGCAGGCGGACCCGTGCGGCGCCTGGCAGCGGTAGGGTCAGGAGGGCGCACAGAGCAGCTACCGCGCGCCAACGCCTGGGCAGGGACGCAGCGCCCGCCCAAAGCAACGCGAAGGGATCACAGCCTGGGCTCCAAGACTGCGCACCCTTCATCTGCATCCCCCGGCCAGGCCCGGAGGGCCGACAGACTTTAGCCCACGGCGTAAGCCGTGGGAACCTGGCCGCGTTAGAATGCCGAAGGGACGAAAGTTGGCGTGGCGAGTCACGAAGCCCCAAACCGCGCTCATTTTTCCATCCCATGTGTGTTCAGCAACATTCCGGCTTCGCTCGTATATGCGGTCACAGGTCACCGGGCCTCACCAGCGCTCCCGAGGACGCCTGGAAACCAGCTTACGGCGTTATCGTGATAGAGCTTCCTGAGCACCGCGTCGGGCAACCCAAGCCCTTGCACTTTTTGATGACTCTCCGTTTCCACCATGCCTGTCGTAGCAAAGAATCGCCAGTCGCGGGCGTAAGTCTCCTCCCACTCCTTCACCGCCGCTGCCGGATTGGCGTCCGGCGCCAGCCCAAGATCCGTGGCGTAGACCAGCCGATCCTGATACCTGGTGATGAAAGCGATGATCTGGTCGCGGGGCTGCTTCATCACGTAGGGCATCCGGGCGGCAAGGTCCACGGCGAAGTTCGGATACCGGTCAAGATGCCTGGCGATCTCGTCGAAATCGGCTTCCATGCTTCCGAGGTGCGCTCCCACCACGCGCAGGTCGGGGTTCTGCTCCAGCAGATGATCGCGAGCCCGCAGAATGGCCTCCTTCGAAGCTGGATGCGCCTTGCCATACATGTACCACTCCGGATGCTCCATGTAATACGAATAGTCCGGCGCGGCGCGGTTGGGCGGCTGCCAGAGCGTGTTGGGGTCGGCAACGTGCGCGATCAGGGTCTTGTGGTGCGCCGCGATGTCTTTGTAGATCGGCGCGAAGATCGGGTTATCGGGCAGCACGTACTGGCCCTTTGCGTCCTGCAGTTCCATGCCGATGTTCTTCCAGATTTTTACCGCCACCGCGCCGCGATCGAAGTCTTGATTGATCTGGCGAATGGCGGCCTCGGCGAAACCGGGCTGCCGGAACCCGAAAGGGTCGAAGGTGGTGCACAGGGCCGCCTGGCCACCGCTTGCGTGAACCACTTCCCAGGCAGCGTCGAGTTGCGGGAGCAGCGTCTTCTGGAACTTGGCGTGGTCGTCCACGACGCAGATATCCACGATGTGCATGTGCAGTCGATGCAGCATGGCGTAGAAAGCAGGGGCGCTTTGAAACACGTGCGTGTGGGTGTCGATCGGTTCGAGCGCGCAAAAACTGCGAAGTTCATCCGGGGAAAAGGCTTGGCGCGTTTCGGCGTCGGCCCGGGCCCTGTGCGGCGCGGCCTGCGGACCATCCTGTGCGTTCGAGGCGCCGGAGACTGTGGCCGCGAGAATCACGGCCGAGAACACGATGGTTTTTAAGTTAATCTGCTTCATTCGCCGCCTAGTTTTTCTCGTCCACGAGTTGCCTCTCGCGGAACTGAGCCCAAACTCAACCATCCAACGTCGCGATTGTAGCGCACTCTCCGACCCCAAGATGGTTTATGATTGGCGGACGATGAAAGCGCTGCTGCTCGAAGACGTCCGCAAGCTCACCGTCCGCGAGATACCGGATCCCGCGGTGCCGGCCGGCGAGGTGTTGATTCGGGTCCACGCAGTTGGCGTGTGCGGCACGGATCTGCACCTGTACCGCGGCGACGGCAACTATAACTTCGACGCGCAAGGCCGTCAGGTGCCGCTCACCGTGCACCCTCAAATCCTCGGCCACGAATTCACCGGTGAGATTGTCGAGGTCGGGCGCGATGTGCCTGACCTGCGCCCCGGCGACCGCGTGATCTGCGACCAGGGACGCAATTGCGTGAGCCGGGGACGGCGCCCGTTGTGCCGCTACTGCGCCTCCGGCGACTCGCACCAGTGCGTCTATTACGGCGAACATGGCATCACGGGTCTGCCCGGCGCGCTCGCGGATTACATCGCGATGCCGGCCGTCAACTGCCTGCGTATTCCCGCAGCGCTGCCTCCCGAACAGGCGGCGCTTGTGGAACCGCTCGGTTGCGTGCTGCACGCCAGCGCCTGGATGGAACGCGCGCGCAATCGCTATACCTTCGGAGGCGAAGAGCGCATCCGCTACGCGCTGATCTGCGGAGCGGGACCCGCGGGCCTGCTCTTTCTGCAGTACCTGCGCAACGTCCGAGGCTTCGACGCCGGCGTTCTGGTGAGCGACCCCCGCGAAAAGAATCTCGATCTCGTGCGGCGTTTCGGCGGCACGCCTATAAACGTTGCGCGCCAGGATTTGCGTACTGCCGTTGAGGAATTGACCCACGGCGAACGCGTGCAGTATCTGATTGACGCCTGCGGCAACCCGCAGGTGCTGGCTGACATCCCCGGCGTGCTTTCCAAGCAAGGCACGGTGCTGATTTATGCCGCGGGACACAACGGCCGAGACTCGAGCGTTATCGATCCCCTGCTCTTTCTCGAGCCCACGCTTGTGGCGGCCGTGGGCGCGTCCGGCGGATTCGACTCCGATGGCCGGTCGACCACCTATCGCGCGGCGCTCGAACTTGTCGCGAGCGGCCGCGTGCAGGTGCTGCCGTTCATTACGCATTACTATCACGCCCTCGAACAAATCCAGAGCGCCTTCGAAAACGATTTCGGCCGTGAGGATTACATCAAGGGCGTGCTGCGGCGAACCCACTGAACCCCTCCCCGGCGCCACACGGTTCCGCGCCGCACGTTCGGCACGCACGTTCGGTACGCAAGTTCGGCCATTGACGCCCGCTCCAACTCCTCTGCTATACTCGCGCTGTAGTGACCTTCGGGGCAGGGTGAGGGGCGGCGCAAGCCTTCCCAATTCCCGATCGGCGGTAAAGCCCGCGAGGGAGTTTGAGGCAGCGGCCGGGGTTAGTGGCTGGCCCTCCTGATGATTCCCACGATCCGGTGAAACTCCGGAGCCGACGGTACAGTCCGGATGGAAGAAGGTCGAGCCGTGCGCTCAGGTGTGCGCGGTCGTGTCGCGCTTGAAGCGGCGATCGCGTTCGCTCCGCGCAGCGGACCTCCGTCTGGTCCTGCCCCGCGTTGAATCCACGATTTACCAGCGGTGATTGCGTAATCCCTCGTCGGATTCGCAGCCGGGTTGTTGATGCGAGGCTGCGAAGGGCGCTCGGGACGCGCGTCAAGCCGCGAGAAGACATCGCGAAACGGGGCAAGCGTGCAAATCAAAAACCTGAGATTGATCCTGATGTTGTTTGCCACCCTGGTGGGAGCGGCGCGCGCCGGGCTGAGCGCCGAGGACTGGGCGGGGGCCGTCGAGGGCACGGTTTCTGATCCGAGGGGTGCCCCGGTCGCGGACGCGAAGGTGCGCCTCTCGAGCCCGCTGACCGGTGCGGTGCGCGAAACCGCCACCGATGAGCGCGGCGCTTACAGCCTTCCGCTGGTGGCTGCCGGCGCGTATGACCTGGATGTGTCGAAGCAGGGCTTTGCCGGGCAAGTCGAACGCAACCTGGTAGTGCGTGTGGGCGCCACCTTGAGGGTGGAGGTTACGATGCGTCTTGCGCGCGAGCAGACTCGCGTTACGGTCGAGGCTACATCCGATCTTGTCGACACACTGTCGGCGGAGGAGAGCGACGAGATCTCGCCGCAACGCGTGCAAACGCTGCCCCTCGACGGCCGGCAATTCGCCCAACTCGCGCTGCTCGCCGGCGGAGCCGTGCCGCCCTACCCGAACAGCGCCACGCAGCAATTCAATACGGCGGCGCTCGGCCTCGGTTTCTCGGTCAACGGCCAACGGTCGGAGCGCAACAATTACTCGCTTGACGGCGTCACCATCATGGAGCCTTTCGCCTACAGCCTGACGGTGGATCCTTCGCTCGACGCCATCCGCGAATTTCGCGTGGTGGAGAACTCGTATTCGGCGGCACAGGGCATCATTTCGGGGGCGCAAGTCGAAATCGTGACCCGCGCGGGCACCAATCGCCTCTCGGGATCGGCTTACGAGTATTTCCGCAACAGCGCACTGGACGCGCGCAATTTCTTCGACAATCCCTCGCTGTCCATCCCGCCTTACCGGCAGAATCAATTCGGCGCGAGCCTCGGCGGACCCATCCGCCGCGATCGCACGTTCTTCTTCACCAACTACGAAGGGCTGCGCATCCGTCAAAGCATCACCAACACCACCCTGCTCCCAACCATGGCTGAGCGCACCGGCGACTTGAGCGGCGCGAATCCCGCCACCGGCCAGCCCTTCCCGGCCATCATCAATCCGGCCACCGGCCAGCCCTTCAAGGGGAACCAGATTCCCGCGGCTGATATGAGCCCGCTCTCGACCTCGCTGCTCGCGCGCGTGCCGCTGCCCAATGACTCGAGCGCCGCGCCTACCGGGCTCAACAGCATCGACACGGGACTGCGCAACGTGAATGCCGACCAGTTCACGGTGCGGCTCGATCATCAGATCAACGGGCGGGAACAATTGTTCGGCAGGTTTCTGCTCTTTCAGAGCGCGCAGCTCTTCCCATTTGTGCCCGACTCCTTCGCCAACAATCCGCCGGCGCCGCCGGGATTCGGCACCAACCATGGCGACGCCGGACGGAACCTCGCCCTGGGCCTGACGTCGGTGCTGCGGCCCACGCTCGTCAACGATTTTCGCCTTGGATACCAGTACTATTACGGCACCAAGGAAGCCCAGAACATCAACAGCGGATTCCTGCAATCGCAAGGAATCACGCGCGCGCCCGGGGCCACCAACGACGGCATTCCCGCCATCGACATTCCGGGTTACGCCGACCTTGGCGACAGCGACATCTTCCAGCCGCAGATTCGCAAGAACCAGACCTTCCAATTCACCGACAACCTGGTGTGGGTGAAGGGACGGCACACCTTCCAATTCGGCGCGGACGTGCGCCGCCTGCGTCTGTTTTACCTGGTGGAAGACTTCGGCCAGGGCGTGTTTGAATTCGACGATGGCGCAAGCTCGGTGTCGGGCACGGCGTTTTCTGACTTTCTGCTGGGCCGGCCGTTTCTCTCCTTTGCCCAGGCTGGCAACTCCGGCGGAAACGATCGCACAAACTACTTCGGGGCCTACTTCACCGACCAGTTTCGCGCCACCCCGCGCCTGAGCCTTACGTACGGGCTGCGTGAGGAATTCTATTCGCCGCCCACCAACATTGACGGGCGCGCGTCGATCCTGGACCCGTCGAACGCCACCGAGTTCATCGTGCTGAACAATCACGGGCAGGCGGCCTCGGAAATCGCGAACCCCACCGTGCAGCAACTGGCCTCGCTTTACGATCTCAGCTTCACCACCTCGGAGCAGGCCGGCCTGCCGAATTCGTTGATCCGGCCGGATTGGAACAACTGGGCGCCGCGATTTGGCTTCGCCTACGACCTGACGGGCGACCGCAAGACCGCGTTGCGCGGCGGCGTGGGCGTATTCAACTCGCTCATGGAGCTCGATTACACGTCAGAGACCCGTCTTTCCGCGCCTCTGACGGAGTTCCTGTTCGGACTCGATCTTTGCCGTTTCTACGGTCCCGGCGCGTGCGGCCAATCCTACGCGCCGCCGGTGCTCACCTATCAACTCGCATATACGCTGGGCAATCAGCCGCCGGACGCGATTTCGTCGCCGCCTGACATCCGCAACGGCTACGTCTATGAATGGAACCTGTCACTCGATCGCGAACTCACCCGCAACACGTCGCTCGAGGTCAACTACAACGCCTCCGACGGGCACAAGCTGCCGCGGCGGTCGCTCCAGAACCAGGGCGAGCCCAACCTGCCGGACATGCGGGAGGGAGAGCACCCTCAACCCGGGTCCAACCAGTTCACGCGCGCCACGGACGTGAATTCCACATACAACGCGCTGGTGGTGCGGCTGACCGAGCGCATGTCGCACGGCCTTTCCCTCCAGGCCGGCTACACCTACGGCAAGTCGATCGATACCGGCTCCGGCCTGCAAGGGACCAGCCAGGCGCAGAACGTGTACGACCTCGGCGCCGAGCGCGGGCTTTCCGACTTCGACGTCCGCCAGCGCTTTGTGCTCTCGAGCATCTGGGAGCTTCCCTTCGGCCGAGGACGGCGTTGGCTGGCTGCAGGGGCCGGCAACCGCATCCTGGGAGGATGGCAGGCCTCGAACATTCTGACGTTCCAGAGCGGCCAGCCACTGACCGCCGTTCTCTCCACCGCCCTCAGCGGTACGGACTCGAACGGGACCGACCGGCCCAACCTCGTCGGGAATCCGAATCTGCCCGCATCCGAGCGCAGTCCGAACCAATGGTTTAACGCCGCGGCGTTCGTTCCTCCGCCGCTTTATTTTGACTCCCAGGGCTCGTTCAGCGTGCTCGGCAACGAAGGCCGCAATGTGATGACGGGACCTGGCTTGAGCGACTGGGACCTCAGCCTGTCGCGCCGCTTCCGGCTGAACGAGCGCACCGGGCTCGTGTTCCGCTCCGACTTCTTCAACCTGGCCAATCACCCCAACTTTGATCGCCCTGGCCTGAGCGTGGGCACCTCGGACTTCGGCGTGATTACTTCCGCCGAAAACGCCCGCGAGGTTCAATTCGCTTTGCGATTGGAGTGGTGAGCGGGCGAACGCCCGGCACGTTGCGGCCGAGCGGGGCGCTTGACTCCCGCCGGGCGTTTGGTCATTCTCGACCGGGGCCGATGGAGGGTCCGGCTTGGTTCAGAGGATCTCGATCGCCGCTTATTTCGCCCTGCTGCTGCTCGCGGCCGTCGCCGCTTACCGCACCGTGGATCGCGATTGGAACTGGGACGGGTTGGCCTACATCGCTTGTGCTGCGGCCTGGTCAGAACGCGATCCGGTCGCCCTTCACGCGTCTGTGTACCGCGAGGCCCGGAGCGAGATGCCCGCTGAGGCTTTTGAGCTTCTGACCGCGGGCAATCCTTATCGCGCCGACCTTGCGAGCAATCCCGTCCACTTTCTGGAGCAGCTTCCCTTTTACGACGGCAAGGTGCTCTACATCGAGCTGATGTTTGGGCTGCATGGCCTCGGTGCAAGCTACGTAGGCGGCATGAAGTCGCTCTCGGCAGCGGGATTCTTTGCCCTGGGTGTGGTGTTCTTCCTGTGGACGCGCGCCTACTTTCCGGCTCTGCCGGCCGCCATATTGTCCGCCGCTTTCATGCTTAGCGCGCCGGTCTGGAATCTGGCGCGGATGTTCTCGCCCGACGCACTTTCGGTCGCCATGGTTACAGCGGCGTTGTACGCCTTTTTCGTCATGGCCCCGGCACGTCCGGCGTCGCAGAGATCGGTGGCCGCGTTGCTCGGGCTGGCGCTGTTGTCGGCCGCGGTGTTCGTCCGCAACGATACGCTGCTGCTGGCCGCGCTCGTGATCGGCTACCTGGCGCTGGCCTCCCGCAGCCCCCTGAAAATCAAGCGCGCTCAGGGCGCTGTTCTGATCGTTCTGCTCATCGGGTCCGTGCTCGCGCTCGGCCACTTCGGGGGCGGCTACGGATGGCGGATGTCTTTCTACCACGGACTTGTCCAGAGGGTGCCCGCGCCGGCCGAGACCGCCGCACCCGCGATCTCGCCGGCCGAATACTTGCGCGCTGCGGCCAGGTCCGCTCGCGAGGCTCTCGATGCAAGTTCCCTCGCGCTCTTCGTGTTTATCACGACCGCCGCCTTGCTGTTGCTGAAGCGCGGAACCTTGATGCGCGACGCGCTGCTCCTCAGTCTCGGTTTTTCCGCGCTGCGGATCATTGTTTACCCGGGTTTTGAGGAACGCTACTACGTCTCGACCTATGCCGTCGCGGCGCTTTGCCTGATATCGGCGCTGCCGGCTTATCGAAGGAGCGGCGGCGGACCAGATCGCGAGCCTCTCGGCGCGCAGTTCTGAGACCCTCGCTTGACGGGCTCGCTATCTCTTCCCTAAACTTGATGTTGGCCCCTTCAGTGAGGTGGAAGCTCTTCATGCGCTTACGGCAGGTTTCGACAGCGCTCGGGCTGTCGATTTGTATGCTTTTCCTGGTTGCGCCCGCTCCGCGCACCATTCTGTCCGCTCAGGACTCTCCCGCGTTTTTCCCGCTCAGTGACGTTCATCCCGGCCTGAAAGGCGTCGGCAAGACGATCTTTCAGGGCGACCAGATGACCGAATTCCAGGTGGAAGTGCTCGGCATCTTGCGGGGCGTGCTGGCGCCGAAGCACGACGCCATTCTCGTGCGCCTCTCCGGGGATCGCGTGGAGAAGACCGGAGTGGTGGCGGGGATGAGCGGAAGCCCGGTCTATATCGACGGCAAACTGCTCGGCGCCGTGGCGGTCTCGTTCCCGTTTTCCAAGGAGCCTTACGGGCTGATTACGCCTATCGAAGATATGCTTGCGGTGGCGCCTTCGAACTCAGTCGCCGCCGGAAACGGTCCGCGGGAACCTGGCGCCGCGGCCGGCGGAAGGTTTGCCTCTTCGCTCGGGCACTTCGTGCGCGTGGCCGGCGGTTCCGCGGGCGATCTTCGCTTCGTAGCCGACGATTCCGAGTCGGGATCGCAAGGGCGGACGGCGAAACCGGGAGCCGGCGCTGGCGACGACGCCCAGAGCGTGTTCGCGGCGGCGCTGCGCCTTCCCGTGCACTTCAGCGGCTTTGACGAGAAGCTCATCGAGCAATATGCTCCCGAATTCCGAGCCCTCGGGCTCGAGCCCCTGGCGGGCGGCGCTCTGACCGGTGCGCCGTCGGGCGGCGCGCTTGCCAAGCCGGCGCTCCCGAGCGCCGCTGATATGGAAAAAGTCCAACCCGGCCAGATGATCAGCATGCTGTTTATGAGCGGGGACTTCAACCTGGCCGCCGATTGTACGGTGACCCTGCGGCAGGGCGATCGGGTTTACGCTTGCGGGCACCAGGTATTTCAACTCGGACAGACTGACATCCCTTTCGCGCCGGCGCACGTGCTGGCCACCATTCCCGCTCTCACGGTTTCGTTTAAGGTGGACGACCCGGGCACGCCGGTAGGCAGCATCCATGAGGACCGCTTCGGGGCGATCTACGGCAAGCTGGGCGACCAGGCGCAGACCATCCCCGTGAGCATCAGCGTGAAGTCCGACTTGCAGCGAACAGAAACCTACCATTTCAGCGTGGCCCAGGCGCCCCTCGTGTCGCCGCTGCTGGTGCAATTGGCGCTGGTCTCGACGGTGGGGGCCACGGAGCGGACCCTGGGACCGTCCACCTTGGCTTTGAAGGGCAAGATTCGCCTCGCGAGCGGCGACGCCGTAGACCTCGATGACGTGCTGGTGAGTGATTCGGGCCCGGCGAATGCCGCCGGCGCAATGGTGGCGGCGCCGCTCAACGCACTGCTATCCAGCGATTTCCCCGGCCTGCACGTGGAAGGCATCGACCTGAACCTGGCCGTTCAGAATGAAGATCGCGCGGCCGCGCTCGAGACGGCATGGGCGAGCAAGTCCGAGGTGCGGCCCGGCGATTCCATCGACGTGATGACGGTGGTGCGCACCCCGGCCGGAGAGTCGTTCACTCAGAAGATTCCGGTCACCATCCCTGAGAACGTGAACAGCAAGACGCTGACGCTCGTGGTGGGCAGCGGCGCCTCCGCGGATGCCATCGAAGGGCGTCTCACCCCGCTGGCGTCGCCGCCCCGCGATGTGCATCGCATGGTTTTGGCGCTGAACAAAACGCGGCGCAATAACCGGATTTACGCGGTGCTCTTGGCCCCGGAGGGCTCCTTCCGCCTGGCCGGCGACGAGTTCCCTTCCCCGCCGCCTTCCCTGCTGCAAACGTTTCTTACCGATCCGGCTGCGGCCAGCCGCGTGACCTTGAGCGCGACATCCGTGGTTGGTGACTTTGAAACCGATTCCACGCCTTATACGGTCACCGGCCAGCAAACGCTGCAGCTGAGAGTGATCCGCGCCGGCGAGTAGGGTCGGCGGGCGGCAGCCGGATGGGAGATTTGGAATTTCGACATTTGGGATTGGTTGAGATTGGAGCGTAGCTTGCGCACGAATCGAACAAGAAACTTCGAGCGGCCGGAATCCACGGCGAAACGCGCCATTCAGGCGAGGCGCACCATGCTGGCCTGGCAGATCGCGGCGGGCCTTGCCGTGCTGGCCGGCGCGCTGGCGCTGCAGGGTCCGGCGCGCCTGTGGGCCAGTCAGACCCAGTTCTGGCAGGTGGGGGCTTTTGACGAGTTCTTGCAGGGCACCTTGCACGACGTGTCCCTCAACCAGGAGGGATCGCTGCAGCTTGCCCCGCCGACGGAGGCCTACTTCGACCCCGAGCAGTCACTGGCCTTTTCTCTGACCGCCGACCGGGACGGGCGCTTCTACGTGGGCACGGGGCATCAGGGCAAAGTCTTCCGCGTGGACGCGCAGGGTCAAGGCAAGCTGCTGTTCCAGGCGTCAGAGCCTGAGATTCTAGCGATCGCTTCAGGTCCCGACGGCAATCTTTACGCCGCCAGTTCTCCCGAGGGGAAGATTTACCGCGTTACTCCCGAAGGCAAGTCGAGCGTCTTCTTCGATCCCAAGCAGAAGTACATCTGGTCGCTCGTGTTCGACGGGCGCGGGCGCCTGTACGCCGGAACCGGCGATGCAGGCAAGATCTATGAGGTCGACCCCGACGGCAAGGGCCGGGTGTTCTTCGACAGCCTGCAGACCCACGTCATTTGCATGGCATTCGACGGCAAGGGGAATCTGCTCGCGGGCAGCGACCCGAATGGTCTGATCTTCCGAATCAGTCCCGAAGGCAAGGGATTCGTGCTCTACAAGGCCGATTTCCCCGAAGTCCACGCCCTGGCGCTCGCGGCCGACGGGCACATCTACGCCGCGGCGCTCGGAGGCAACGGCGCGACACCCACGTCGCCGTTCTTCATGCCCCCCGTCCAGGTGCAACCGCAGCCTGCCAGCGTCACCACGGTGACCGTGACCGCCTCAGGGGGTAACGAGCCTGCTGAGGCAGAGGATGCCGACGCGCAACAGACCCCCACGCCCCAGCCCCCTCCACCGCACGCCCCCGCGCTTTCCGAACATCTCTCGCCAAGTTTCAATCGCGGCACTGCTCCTTCTGCCTTTACGCCGCCCTCGTCGCCGCAGGGACGGGGCGCATTGATCCGAATCGCCCCGGACAATTCCGCGGAAACCCTCTGGACTTCGGATCGCGAGAGCATCTTCGGGTTGGCGCTGGAGGGCCGCAACGTGCTGTTTTCGACCGACGGCAGCGGCCGGATCTTCCGCCTCAGCCCATCCGCCGATGGACCGCTTCTGACCCTCATGACCGAGACGCGCGAGGCCCAGGCGACGCGCCTGTTGGTGAAAGGCAGCAACGTGTATGTAGCCACCAGCAACGTGGCGCGGTTATTCCGCCTGGGCAGCGGCGCCGCCCACGAAGGGAGCTACGAGTCGCCCGTCAAGGACGCGAAGTTCGTATCGCACTGGGGCGGCCTGAGCTGGCGCTCCCAGGCTCCGGCCGGCGGTTCGCTTCAGCTTTATACCCGCTCCGGGAATTCCGAGCATCCCGATGCCACCTGGAGCGACTGGGAGGGGCCTTACTCGAATGCCGACGGCAGTCAGGTCTCGAGCCCCTCCGCCCGTTACATCCAGTGGAAAGCAGTCTTTAAGGGCAAGGATGGAGAGACCCCGGTTCTCGATGACGTGACGCTGGCTTACCTCAACGAGAACCTGCCGCCGGAGCTCCACGCGCTCGACGTTAACGCCAGCGGGGGTTCGTTGCCTTCCGGCGTCCCCAACATTGCGGTGGGCAATCCGGGCGCTTCTCCGGGCGATCATAAGACCACCATCGCGTGGCAGGCCGATGACCCCAATGGTGATCGCCTGGTTTACTCGCTCTATTTGAGAGCCTCGGATGAAAGGGAGTGGCACCTCGTGAAGGCCCACCTTCACGAGAACAACTATGGCCTGGACGGCGCCGCCGTGCCGGACGGCGAGTACGTAGCGCGCGTGGTGGCTTCCGACGAGGAGTCGAATCCTCCCGGGCAGGCGCGGCGCTCCGAGCTGGTCAGCGCTCCGTTCTGGATCGTCAACACGCCGCCCAGGGTCGAGGTCTCCTCGCAGCAGGCCCGGGGCGCGTCGGCGGAAGTCCATTTCCACGCCAGCACGGAAATCTCCCCTTTGCGCGCGGCCGAGGTTTCTGTCGATGGCAGTCCCTGGAAGCCGGTCGCCGCCGATGACGGCATTATCGATTCACGGTCCGAGACCTTTACGGTCAGTCTTCCGCAGCTTGCGCCCGGAGAGCACGAGGTTCTGCTCCGGGCCACCGATGTTGGGGGCAACACGGGCATCGGGAGGGCTGTGCTCGGCTCCGGCGCGGGCTCATCGGGCAACTAGGCGGACCGGGCTCGGAGCGCGGCGGCTCCATCCAGCCCAGGCACTTGCGGCAGCAAAAATATACAACTCATGCCTTAGGCGCTGCATCTCATTCGTCGGATTGGACGCAGCGAACATTGAGAATCATTGGCTTTAACACAGAGTCGAGCTTCGAAGGCGGCGTCCGACGCCGAGCTGATCGCGCGCGCGCAGCGTGGGGAGGAGGAGGCGTTTGCCGGTCTGTTCGAGCTTCACAAGCGCCGCGTCTACTCCCTTTGCCTGCGCATGACCGGCGACACGGCGGAAGCGGAGGACCTGGCGCAGGAAGCCTTTCTGCAACTGTTCCGCAAGATCGCGACGTTCCGCGGCGAGTCGGCTTTTTCCACGTGGCTGCACCGCCTGGTCGTGAACGTGGTGCTGATGCACCTGCGGAAGAAGGGCCTGCAGCAGGTATCGCTCGACGAGACGGACTCGTCGCAGGAAGACCCCGTCAAGCGGGAATACGGCGACGATGACAAGCGTTTGCTGCACTCGATCGATCGTATTACACTGTCGCGAGCGATCGAGGATCTGCCGCCCGGTTACAGGGCGGTGCTGGTGCTGCACGACGTTGAAGGGTACGAGCACAACGAGATTGCGCAGATTTTGGATTGTTCAGTCGGAAACTCAAAGTCGCAGCTTCACAAAGCGAGGTTGAAACTCCGCGAAGTACTTAGAAGCCAGCGACGATCAGCATCGATCGGCAAGTTGCCAGATCGCTCGGGTGAATCGGGTCAGAACTAGGATAAGAGACGCATGCAAGAGCAAGGGGGCAATGGAGCGGCGCACGGGGCTAGTGCGGCCTGCTTGGAATTCGACGCCCAACTGAGCGATTACCTCGAAGGCGGTGATCTGCCGGCAGTCCCGGCGCACGCGGCCGAGTGTGGATTCTGCGGCGCCCTGCTGGCTGACCTGCTGCTCGCGCGCTCCGACGCTGCCGAATTGGCCGATGATGGGCCTCCGGCTCGCGTCTGGGCCAATGTTCGGGCGGCGCTCGAGACGGAGGGGCTGATTCGCCCACCGCGCCGGCGCTGGACGGAGTGGCTCCTGAGACCGGTGCCGGCGGCGGCCCTGACCGCCATCGTGCTGCTCTCGGTTTTCGCCACCCGGTCGTGGCTGCACCGTAATCACCAGGCGGCCACTACGGCGGTTGCGATCGTGGACCCAGGCCTGGTCGAGAGCGTATCCCAGATGGAGGTCGCCTACCGCGCGCGCTCCGCCGGCCTCAATCCAACAGTCAAACAGGCTTACGAAGAGGACCTCGAGTCCCTGAACGGCGAGATCAAGGAATGCAACGCCTCGCTGGCTCTCGAGCCTGACGACGGCTTTTCGCGTGAATACCTGGCTTCGGCTTACACTGAAAAGGCTCGGGTCTTGGAGTCCGCTCTGGAGCTGGGGGACAGTGATGGCCGCTAGGAACGGGTTGCAAGCTGCTTGGACAGGCGCGGGCAAGAGCCGGATGTGGACGCTATATCTGCAGGTTCCGCTGGCGCTGCTGATTCCGGCAGGCGTGGTGCTCGGCGCCGGCCAGGCCCGGGTGGAGAAGAGTTTTCACGCTGTGCCGAATTGCCGCATCAAGATCTTCAATCCCGGCGGTGGCACCATCGTGGTCCGGGGCTGGGACAAGGAAGAGGTGCACGCGGTCTGCCTGACGAACTCCCCAAAAATCGAGATCGATTCCGACCCCACGCCTGCCAACGATGAGGCTGAAAAGGTCGACTTCACGACCCACATCCTCGACCCGCAGGCGAGCTCTCAGGAAAAGACCGCCAGTTACGAGTTGGACGTCCCGAAAGACTCGAGCCTGGTGATCAGCAGCCCTGAGGGCAGCATCAGCGTGGAACACATCAACGGCGATGATTCCATCGAGTCGGTGAATGGCGCCGTTTCGGTCAGCGACGGAGCCGGCATGGTTCGGGTCCGGTCGCTCAACGCCAACATCAACTTCATCCGGCCCACGGGTCGAGTGGAAGCCACCTCCATCATGGGCAACCTGACCTTCACGGGCTCCGAGAGCACGAAGATCGAAGCCCACACCGAGTCAGGAAAGATCACGTTTGACGGTGACTTCCTGCCCGTCGGCGACTACGTGCTCAAGACTTATGCGGGCGATGTTAGTGTGACGTGTCCGACTTCGGATTCCTTCGCCCTGGATGCGCACAGCCTGCGCGGCAAGGTGGATAACCAGTTCAAATTGAGCCGTAAAGCTCACGTACCGTACCCCTCGCATGGCGACAGCGCCTTTGGAACGAACAACCGCGGCGACGCCAGCGTAACGGTCAAGTCCTTCAGCGGGACCATCCACGTTCGGCCCCGCTTCTGACCGCTGTCTTCCCTCCGCCCGCCGTAAGATGCCCCTGATTTCTTCGTTGCTCGAGAGCGTGTGTGAAACCCGCGGCAGCGGCTTTGCCGCCCTGCTGTGCGGAAAGGCTCCGCCTATCCGGCAGGCCGTCAAAACCCTAATTTGTTTATAGCAAAGCCGCAGCCTCTCAGTCTTTCACACAGACTTTGAACCCTCACCCGTGCTCGCCCGTGCGAATTCGCTACAATAGGATTTGGCCGGATGCGGCCACCCACTTCTCCCATGGCTTTGAGTCGTCCACGATTGATCTACCTGGTGGGCTTTATGGGCGCCGGCAAATCGTCGGTCGGCGCGCGTCTGGCCACAGCCTTGAGCTGGCCCTTCGTGGATCTCGATACGACTATTGAAGCGGGCCAGGGCCTGACCATCCGCCAGATCTTCGAGCAAGCCGGCGAGCCCTTCTTCCGGGCCGTCGAGCGCGCCGCCCTCGCGGAAGTGATCAAGGTTGAGCCGGCGGTGATTGCCCTCGGCGGCGGCACGTTTGTCCAGCCGCCAAATCTTGAATTGATCCAGGCGCGAGGCGGACCCACCATCTGGCTCGAGTGTTCGCCCGACGAGCTTCACCGGCGCTGCCAGGGCATTACCAACCGTCCGCTGTTCCGCGACCGGGCGAGTTTCGACCAACTGCTCCAGCAGCGCCTGCCGTACTACCAGCTTGCCGAATACCGGATTTCAACCGAGGGGCACAGCGCGGAGGATGTCGCGGAACAGATCCTCCGCTTACAACTTTTTTGAAGCATTGCGTCGCGTACTTATGCGGCGTAAACTGGAACGTATTCTCTGATATCTATGCGCGGGCATCACCTCAACGCGCCAAATTACCCACCAAGTGGCGCAGGCAGCGAGCGTCAAGACCATGAGCATCGTCTCCCGCGCAAGTCAGAAGTGCGCGCCCGCCGCGGCTACGAGCGAAGCCGGAATGTGGATGAAAATACAGGGCTTATAAGAATGAGCGCTGTTTTGGGATTCTGTCATTTGCCGCTTCGGTACTTCTCGCCTCGCATTGAAGCAGGAGAACATCCATGACATCGGGCGTGACATTGGGAGAGATTGCGGCGCGGCTCGATTGTGCGCTGGAAGGTCCCCCGGAACTTGAGATTGACGGAGTGGCGGGACTCGAAGAGGCGTCCGGACGGGACCTGGCCTTCCTCGCCAATCCGCGGTACTATCCGAAGGCTCTCGAGACCCGGGCCGCCGCTATTTTTGTCGACCAATCGACTGCCCTTCCGGGCAAGAACCTGCTGCGCTCCGCTAATCCTTACCTCGCCTTTGCGCGCGCTGTGGAGTTTTTCGCCGCCCTGCCCAAGCCTCGCGCGGGCATCCACCCCACCGCCGTGATCGCGCCGAGCGCGCGCATCGGCCGCAACCCTTCCATCGGACCCTACGTGGTGATCGATGACGGCGCGGTGCTCGGCGACGACTGCGTGCTCAAGAGCTTCGTGGTGATCTACAGCGGAGCCCGGGTGGGCCACCGTTTCATGGCGCATTCGCACGCTGTGGTCCGCGAAAACGTCCAGGTGGGTGACGACGTGATTCTGCAAAACGGCGCGGTGCTCGGCAGCGACGGCTTTGGTTTCGCGCGTCAGGCGGACGGTTCCTATTACAAGATCGCCGCCGCCGGCACCGTGGTGGTGGAAGACCGTGTCGAGGTGCAGGCGCATTCCTGCGTGGATCGCGCTACCGTGGGTGAGACGCGGCTGCGGCGAGGCGTCAAGGTGGACAACCTCGTCCAGGTCGGCCATGGGTGCGACATCGGCGAGCACACGCTGCTTTGCGGCCAGGTCGGGCTCGCGGGCAGCTCGAAGCTGGGGCGCGAAGTGGTATTCGCGGGGCAGTCCGCTTCCGCCGGACACTTGAGCGTCGGCGACCGAGCGGTTGTGACGGCCCAATCCGGCGTCGGGGGCGATGTCGAGGCGGGCAAGATTGTCTCAGGCTCGCCGGCCATCGACAACGCCCGGTGGCTTCGGTGCACGGCCATTTACGCGCGGCTGCCGGAGGTCTATTCCGTTTTCCGCAAGGTCCGCGACCACCTCGGCCTGACGGACTCGACGCCCGCCAGCAATCCGCGGTAACAGGCCGGCGCATCGTAGGCTATGGGAATCCGGTTCGAGGCGCGTGAGGGGCGGTGGTCAGGCTCACCAACCAGGGTGACATCAATCACCTGCGGCCTGCCCGGCCGACAATAGACTGGCCCGTGAAATAGAACTTGCATCGGCCGGGCGACAGGAAATACAAATTACGGTCCGGCAACGTCGCCTGATTCTTCAAGCGTCGAACTCAGAAGACTGATGGGAAGGACGGCGGCCCTTTCGGAAGGAGACTTATGATCGTCGGCGTACCCAAAGAAAGTTCTCCCGGGGAGCGGCGGGTGGCGCTCGTCCCGGCCGTGCTTCCGGCGCTGGCCAAGGCGGGCCTCGAGGTTGTGATCGAGGCGGGCGCCGGCCAAGGCGCTGGGTATCCCGACCCGGAATACACGGCCAAGGGGGCCAGGATTGTTGCCGAGCGGGCGGAAGTCTTCCGGGCCGCCGAGATCGTTGTCCAGGTGCTTTGTCACGGATCGAACGACCAGACCGGCAAGGCTGATCTGCCTCTGCTCCGCAGCGGGCAGGCTTTGATCGGCTTTCTGCGGCCCTTCGGCACGCTCGAAACCGTGCAGGAGGTTGCGGCCACGGGCGTGACTTCGTTCGCCATCGAGCTGATGCCGCGCATCACGCGCGCTCAGAGCATGGACGCGCTCTCGTCGATGGCGACGATATGCGGTTACAAAGCCGTTCTGCTGGCGGCAGATTCCCTGCCCCGCCTTTTCCCCATGATGACGACCGCCGCCGGCACCATTTCGCCTGGCCGGGTGTTCATCATCGGGTGCGGCGTGGCAGGGCTGCAGGCGATCGCAACCGCGCGCCGCCTGGGCGCGGTCGCCTCCGCGTATGACATGCGTCCTGCTGTCAAGGAACAGGTCCAGAGCCTGGGAGGGCGCTTCGTGGAGTTGCCGATCGAAGCCAAAGGGGCCCAGGACGCGCGCGGCTACGGCGTGGCGCAGGATGAGAGCTTTTATCAACGCCAGCGCGAATTGCTCGGCCGGGTGGTGGCCGAGAGCGACGTGGTGATCACCGCCGCCGTCATTCCGGGCAAGAAGTCGCCGACCCTGGTCACGAAGGAAATGGTTGCGAAAATGGCGGCCGGCTCGGTGATCGTGGACCTGGCCGCTGAGCGCGGCGGCAACTGCGAGCTGACGCGTCCGGGCGAAGTGGTCGTGGACCATGACGTGAGCATCATAGGCTACGTCAACCTGGCCAGCTACGTGCCCTACCACGCCAGCCAGATGTACGCCCGCAACCTGACCACGTTCCTGACCCATCTCGTCAAGGACGGCAAGCTGCAGTTGAATCTCGAGGATCAGATTACTCGCGACACCCTGTTGACACGCGGGGGCCAGGTCGTAAATGCCATGGTGCAGAGTTTTTTCACCGCGGCCGCGCCCGCCGCCCAGGGTCAAAGATCATAATTCCGGGAGGAGACCGTGCCTTCAGATTTCACCATCAGCCTGTATGTATTCGTACTGGCGGGATTCCTGGGCTTCGAGCTCATCAAGCGGGTCTCGCCCCTGCTGCACACGCCGCTGATGTCGCTCACCAACGCGCTCGATGCCATCGTGGTGATTGCCGCCATCATCATCTGCGGGCGCCATGAGTCCAAGCTCGCCACCATTCTGGGCGCGATCGCCGTGGCGGCCGCCTTCAGCAACATGGTGGGCGGATTCCTCATCACGGACCGCATGCTGCGGATGTTCAAACTGAGCGGGCGTAAAAAACAATGACTACACTTGCGACGCAACAGCTCGTCGACTTCGCCTATATCATCGCCATCGCGCTGTTCATCCTGTCGCTCAAATGGCTGAGTTCGCCGGCGACCGCACGGCATGGCGTACTGGCCGGGGAGATCGGGGCGGCCCTGGCCGTGGCCACCACGTTCTTCAACCCTGAACTGGTCGAGTTCCGCTGGATCGTGATCGCGCTCGTGGTTGGCGCCATCATCGGCATCCCGCTCGGCTTGGTGCACATGACCGCCGTGCCGCAGCGGACCGCGATGAGCCACGCCTTCGGCGCGCTCGCCGCATCCCTGATCGGAATCTCCGAATTCTACGTGAATACGCCGCGCATCACGAAGTTCGGCATGATCGAGATCGCGATGGAAGTCATCATCGGCTCGCTCAGCTTCACGGGAAGCCTGATTGCCGCCGGCAAGCTGCAGGAGCTGCTGCCGCAGCGGCCCATCGTCTACAAGGGACAGAACATTGTCAGCCTGTCGGTGCTGGCCGCGGCGGTGGTGATCGCGCTCGTGCTGATGGAGCACCCCGAATACACGGTGCTGTTCCCGGTGATGGTCGGGGTATCGCTGCTGTTTGGAATTCTGCTGGTGACGCCGATCGGCGGCGCCGACATGCCGACCGTCATCTCGCTGCTCAACTCCTACGTCGGCCTCTCGGCTGCCCTGCTCGGCTTCGTGCTGGGCAGCAAAGTCCTGGTGGTGGCGGGAGCGCTCGACGGATCATCCGGCTTCATTCTGTCGGTGATCATGTGCAAGGCCATGAACCGGTCATTCACCAACGTGATGTTCGGCGCCTTCGGCCAGATCCAGGTTGCCGCCGCCGGCGCCCAGGAAGAGCGCAACGTCCACAGCGCCACCGCTGAGGAAGCCGCCGCCATCCTCGGTTCAGCGAACTCGGTGGTGGTTGTGCCCGGCTACGGCATGGCGGTGGCGCAGGCACAACACAAAGTCCGCGAGCTTTTCGACGTTCTCGCCAAGAAGGGCGTGGACATGAAGTTCGCCATCCATCCCGTCGCCGGCCGCATGCCCGGCCACATGAACGTGCTGCTGGCCGAGGCGGACATTCCCTATGACAAGCTGATCGACATGGAAACCGCCAACAGCGAAATGGCCCAGACGGACGTGGCCCTGATCATCGGAGCGAACGACGTCACCAACCCGGCGGCCAAGACCGATCAGGGCAGCCCGATCTACGGCATGCCAATCATCGAGGTGGATAAGGCGCGCACCGCCATGGTGATCAAGCGCAGCCTGAACCCGGGGTTTGCAGGCATCGACAATCCGCTGTACTACATGGACAAAACCCTGATGCTGTTTGGCGACGCCAAGGCGTTCGTCGGCGACATCGTACGCGAGTTGAGCGGCGGGGGCGGCCACTAATTTTGCACTGGCCTTCAGGGCGGCATCATTAGATTGGAACAAGTAGGGAGAAACGCTAGCGCGGACCTGCCGTTTAGGTCCGCGCTTTTTCGTGGCCCCAACTAACCGCAAACCGTGGGGACGGAGGTTTGCGCTGCCTGATCTCGTTAAACAGAAGGTGTATCGACCTTAGTTGCCTTTTACGATAGCCTGAACGATGATGAACTCATGGAACCGTCAAAGTATCTCCCAAAGTATCTCCGAAATTTCAAGTCGTGATTCCGCGCCGAGTGCGGGAGCAGCTTGGCATCCGTCCGGGGCAGAGGGTCCAAGTATTCCTTTATCAGGGTCGGATCGAGTTCGTACCCCTCAAGCCCATCAAACGGATGCGTGGCTTCCTCAAGGGCATCAACACCTCGGTTCAGCGTGAGAAGGACCGTGTATGAACCTTGTGGACTCCTCGGGATGGCTCGAATTCTTCGCCGACGGCCCGAACGCGGCCTTCTTTGCTCCAGCCATCGAGAATGCGGATGAACTGGTGGTTTCGGCAGTGAATCTCTACGAGGTGTTCTAGCGAGTCCTCCAGCAGCAAGGAGAGGCGTACGCCTTGGAGGCTGCGGCCGAGATGCACCATGGCCGGGTGGTCGCATTCGATTCAACGCTGGCGCTCGACGCGGCGCGTATCAGCGTCGATTCAAAGCTGCCGCTGGCCGACAGCGTGGTTCTGGCGACGGCACGGGCCCATGACGCCGTGCTCTGGACGCAAGACGCGGACTTCAAGGGAATGGACAACGTGAAATACGTACCAAAGAGACCCTAGGGATGTGTTCGCGCAAAGGTTCTTCGATGGCCCTGGTCACACCGACTTCCGTCTTGGCGCTCGTTAAGAGCTCCGCTGCCGCATCAACCTTTGCCTTAGGCCGGCCAAGCAAGCTCGATCGCAAGGCGGGGCGCTCTTTGCGAGGAACTTGCATGGCTACCCGCCCCGGATCCCGTCGCAACATCGCGAACTGCGGGTTGGCCCCCCCCACCCCCATCGAAAAAGTACGGAAGCGAAGCCAATAAGCCCTTTATAATCAACGCAACTGCGAGAAAACTGGGACAAGGCGAAGCCAACCGAAGCCAACAGAACCCATTCTGCGGGCGGCTAAGTCCTTTATTCCGACATGTCCCTCGCGCCGCACTCCTAGAGTGCCGAAAATGTGCGCCGGAAATGCGCATGCCGACAGCCGCGTTGAAGGCAAGGGGTTTAGGACTTATTTCGCGAGAAACATGTCTTTGGGAGTCAGCCCGACGGCGCGGTCCGGGCTGAGTGGCTCGGGGGAAAAAATTGGAGGCCCAACTTTTTCCCCCGGGTTGCGAGCGGCTGCTTGCGGGCGACTACTGGCGACTACTTATGAGCGACGCGCTTCGCCTTCACGCTCGGAGCAGGCGGATGCGGGCCGCGTTCCTCTTCTTCCTTGCGCGGTCCGTGGTCAGACTTCGCGTTCGGCACGGGCTCCTCTCCGGCGGAACTGAAGCGCGGGCCGGTGCTATCCACGGTCAGGCCGGTTGCGTTGGTGTACATGGCCTCGTTGTAGGTCGTTCCGGTCTTGGACTTGGCGACGGCAAATACTCCGAAAGCCTTGCCGTTCACGAACGACGTGGAGATGTAATCGCCCACCATGTAACCGAGCGTGGTGTTGGCAAGCCAGCCCAGCCTCATGCCTCCCGCGAGCAGGGTCGGGCGGCTCCAGGTGGCGCCGCCGTCGGTCGAGGAGATGTACGACGCCTGCAGGTTGCAGGTGCTGAAGGTGCAACTCGAAATCGGATACTGATAGTAGGTCAGCGCCAGGTGCGCGCTCGTGCCGGACGTTGTCTTGTCGGCGTCGATTCCGGGGATGAAATGGTCCACGGTGCTCGTGACCGGATCGGCCGGGACGCGCACAGGCGCGGTCCAAGTGACGCCATCTGTGGAAGTGCTGAGCACGATGTCGTTCTCGGCGCATTTGGCCCGGAAGCGGCAGTCTTCCCACACGACGTACACCTTCCCCGCGCCGTCCACGGCGGCCGAGGGCAGAGGCCCGCTTCGAATGTTGCCGGCGTCGAGATGATCGCTGATCGTCGAGATCGTGATGGCCTTGTTCCAACTGGCGCCCCCGTTGGTGGACGTGAACTCCTGAATAGCGTTGCCCTCGAACGGCACGACCACCGTCCCGTTGGTCTGCACCACCGGTTGTCCGCCCAGGCCATTGGCGTTGGCCGGGTGGATTGCCGCGCCCCAGGTCGCGCCGCCATCGGTGGAAGTGCTCATCAGAACGCCGTCGCCCGTGTCAGGGTTGTCCCACTCGACGTAGCAATTGCCGTAAAAGGGGCTGCTCGACCACGTGTCGCAGACGATCCAGTCCTTGTCCGAACTGTTCACCGGGCCCGTGACCGACACGGGGTTGTTCCAGTTGAGGCCGTCCGTCGAGCTGCTCACAATCACGGCCGGAATCTCCTTGTTCGCATCCACGATGGGCAGCGAGGAGATCAGCCAGACGCCGTGTTTGGGATCGTAGGCCACGGCGGGGTCGCTGTCACGGTCGTAGGGATTGCCGGCGCCCTGGATGTCCGTGATGCCCGGCAGGAATCCGTAGGTCCAGGTATTGCCGCCGTCGATCGAAGTCGCATAACCGATGTCGGACGAGCCGCCGTCAGTGAAACGGCCGGTCTGGTAGGTCGCCACGATTGTGGATCCGAACGAGAAGGTGTCGGGCTCGACTTCGGTGGCGTGCTGGCTGGTGCTGTTCGTGAACGGATCGGCGCTGATTTGGGTCAAGGTGACGGATGGAGGCGCCTGGGCCTGCAAACCGGACGCGCTATAGACGAGCGCGAGTGCCATAAACGCCGGAACCAGCCGGAATCGAGCGTCTGCCTGATGACGCGCGAGGCTTTTGATCATCGCTTGTTCTCCCCTCGGAATGGTTATGAATGCGCCGCCATCCGGGTGTCGCTGCGCCGTCTCAATTCCGGCGATTCAAATGACGGATCAACGATGCTACCACGTCGTCTGGTGGTTGTGCTGAGAGGCGCGGACTGTTTTGCGCGGACTGCTTTGCGCGGACTGCTTTGCAGAGTCCGCGGCCGCAGAGCCGGCTGAGGGGCCGGTTGAAAGGGGGGATGGAGCAGCCGTACTTTGGGAGTCGATGCGTGTGGGGTCAGGCGGCGAGGCTTCCGATGGCTTGGGGAGAAGCGCAGCCCGTGGAAACCGGGCTGCGCAAATTCCCTGCCCTTCTACTCGTTCTACTCTGCCGGCAACGCTATTCGCCCGTCCCAGAAAGGGTCACCTGCTGTGGACTGGACGGATCGGCGTCGTTGATTTTGATGATGGCAGTGCGTGTTCCCACGGCCGTCGGAGAGAACGTCACACTGATGGTGCAGCTTGCTGCGGCGCCCAGAACTGTCCCACAGGTGTTGGTTTCGGCGAAGTCACTGGCGTTAGCGCCGCTGATGGCGACGCTGTACATCGCGAGGGTTTTGCCAAGATTATTCACCGTGACGGTCTTGACGGAGCTTTTTGTCCCCGCCTTAATGGCCGCGAAGGTTATGGTCTTCGGCGAGAACAAAACGGACGTCGTTCCGGTGCCGCTCAGGCTCACGGTCTGCGGACTGCCGGGCGCGTTGTCGGTCACAGTGACGCTAGCCGACATCGAACCGAGCGCGCGCGCCGTAAAGGTGACATTGATCCAGCAGCTTGCCCCGACGCCGACGGATGTGCCGCAAGTGTTCGTCTGGGCAAAGTCTGCGCTATTGGCTCCTGTGATCGCGAGGCTCGTGATACTGAGCATCGCGGTGCCCGTGTTGGTGAGCGTTACGGTCTTTGCGGCGCCGGTCACGCCGTACACCACGGTCCCGAAGGACAACGAGCGGGGTGAGAGGTTTGCGGCGGCTTGAGTTCCCTGCCCGCTCAGGCTGGCCGTTTGTGTTTTTGGCGTGGCATTGCCGGTCACCGTTAACGTCGCCGAACGCGTCCCCGTCTTGGCGGGATCGAAGGTCACGTTGATGACGCAACTGCTCCCGGCAGCAACGCTCGATCCGCAGTTGTTGGTCTGCGCAAAGTCACTGGAACCTGCGCCGGTGAGGGCAATACTGGTGATGGTCAATGGGGCGCTGCCCGCGTTGTTGAGGGTCAGGGCTTGAGCGGCGCTTTTGGCGCCGATGGTTTCGGGACCGAACGTGAGGCTGGAGGGGGAGAGCACGGGCGCCGGAGCTGTTCCGGTGCCGGTCAATGCGATTTGCTGCGGGCTGGTGGGGTCCGAGTCATTGATGGTCACAGCGGCTGTACGAGCGCCCGTGACCGCCGGTGTGAAGGTGACGGTGATGGTGCAACTGGAGTCGGCCGGCAGGCTGGCGCCGCAGTTGTTACTCTGGCCGAAACTGGACCCGTTCGGTCCTCCAACCGAGATGCTGGTGATTGCCAGGGCTGCGCTGGCTGTGTTCGTGACCGTGACGGACTGCGTCGCGCTGGTGGTCGCGACCGGTTGATTTCCAAAGGCCAGGCTTTCGCTCGAAAGCCGTACGGTGTTGTCGACCACGAGGAGGGCGGTTATCGTATGGGTCAAGTTGCCGCTGTTGGCGATCATCGTCACGGGGTAAGTACCGGCCGGCGTGTTCTGGCCCGGAGTCACCGTGAAATTTGCGACGCCGTTTGGCCCCACGGAGTTGGCGGACCAACCGGCTGTTGCGCCGGGAATGTTCTCAATACCGTCGTGGCTGAGCGCGACGGTACCGGTGAATCCGAGGGGGACGACATTTGCGGTCCAGACCGCCGAATTTCCAGGGCTCACGGTCAGGCTGGTCTGCGTGTATGGGACCACAAACCAGTAGTCCACCGCGCCTGTCGGGACCGAGCACGCAGCAGCCGGGGAACTACCGCTGGCAGCTGCCCAGCTCGACTGAGTGTCCTGACCGGTGGTCGTTTGCCACGAAGCGAAGTCCGCGGCTGTGTTGTTGTTCGGTACCGGGACCATGTAGGCCATGGTGTTGTCCGGACTCCACCAGGTGTTGTTGTTGGACAGCAGCGTGCTCTGAAACGTCTGCCAGTCGTTGCCGCCGAGCGAGGCATCGGAGAAGACGTCCTGGCCGTTGAGCGCCTCAAGAGCGTTATTCTTCAGGGTAAAGTTCTCGTTCATCAGGTCGTAGATCTGGCCCGTTTCCCAATTCGTTCTCTCGAGACCGCCCGCGACTCCGATCACTGTTACCGCCGCGTTGCTGTTGAGCAGGTTGCTGCCCGTCACCGTCACGTTCTCGGAATCGCGGAGGGCGAAAGACGAGTTGCTGAGAAATGCCGACGGACTCCCGCCGCAGAAGGTGCTGTTCGCAAACGATACCGGCCCTTCATTCGCCTCAACAAACATTCCGAACAACAGATTTTGAGACGACAGCATGGAGCTCGCGCTGACATTCAGGTGGTCCGTGTCGAAGTGGACTCCGTATGTTTGGTTGTAGCTCGTGTTAACGCCCTGCAGGGTGAGGTTGTGCATCTCGTAGGTATGAAGGCCGCCGGCGTTGAAAGCATAATAGGCTCCTTGCGCGCCGCGCCAGCCGTTGAAGGAGGCCTGATCCGACTGGTAAAGGCCGTACTTCACCATAGCGGCCTGGAAGCCGGCCTCACCGTTGTAGTTCGCGACGCTGTTTTGAACGGTGAAGTATGACGCACTCGAGGTGATCTGCAGGCCCTGGGCATTGCTCCAGAGAAAGGCGTCGCTGTCGAAGATCACATTCTGGGCCGTTGTTCCCGGAGCGGAGAGCGTTACCTCCGCGTATTCACGGCAGGGATTGCCGTATTCAAAAGTGAGGCCCCGCACGACCACGTTCGATTGCCCTTGAATGCTCCATACGGTGGGCTCAGTTGAGACTTCCACATCGGCCGTGCTGATGTTGGTTCCCGTCGGCGGCCAGATGTACAACGTGCCGCCCGTTTCGTCGACATAGAACGTCGCGGGCACCGTCATTGCCGTGAGAGAGGCGACCTCGGTGAGGGCAGCGCCGTTCACAAATACCATCTCGCGCCGCATGGTGATGTCGGGGAGCGGGAGTGGCGCGCTCGGCGCCGGAGTGCACAGGCCCCACGAATAGGGCCACGATGTCGTGTACATCGCGTTGTTACGCGGGTAAGCCTGCCAGTCGGTGTATTGCTGCGCGCCCGAGACGAATACGGTGCCGTTGGTGGCCGCCTGGAAAGTGATCGGCATGCCTGTGGGCTTGTGCGCCGGCGCAACACTGACCGCTTCACGGTAAGTGCCGGGATCAATGATCACGCGGCTGCCGACGTTGTTCTGGTTGTTACTCTCAGCCATCGTCACCGCGGCGCCGATCGTCTTCAAGGGTTGGGCGATCGTGCCTGGATTTGCGTCCGAGCCGTTGACGGCGTCCACGTAGATGGATGCGGTCTCGAGGTTCTCGTTCACCGTGGCTTGAGGCCGGGCGAGTGCGGGAATCAGCAGCAATAAGCTAACCAAGGCTATGCTCTTGAGCCTGTACATGTCTTTTTCTCTCTTTCGTCGTTCGGTGTCCTGGAATTGAGGACGCAGTTCTCGCTGCTGATGGACGCTGGCAGCGCCTCTCAGGTGGGATTTCGGGTTGAACGATAAGACTTGCGCCACGCAAACCTTATCGGCGGCGTGGGGCGGGTTCTGAGGGTCTAATGCATCAGAGTGAGGCGATTAGTAGATAGGGACGAGCTTGAGAGTCCATTAGCCCTGAGTTACGATGGCCGCCGGCCGTTCGCAGGGAGAGGCGACGGGCTGCGCGGCGCTTCGGCATGTAATTCTTACTTCGGCCCCGGGCTTCGGCGGACCTTCCCGATCCCCTTCCCGATGTGCCCGATCGTATTGTGGCAGCGCAACTTAAGCAATCAGCATATGGCTGCGGCAAGCCAATTGCCTTGAACTCAACGTGCGCAACTGACCTGCGGCCGTGTAGCCGCTGGGCCAAGCGTTGACGCGTCGGTGCGGGGAGTGTCTGCTTTTGCGCAGATGGAAGAAAAGGGAGGCCGAGAAATGCGAAAAGTTCTCTTTTACGGCGTTTTGTTCGCCGCTGTTTCTGCGATGGGATTATGGGCTCAGCAACCGCAAGACCAGGTGGACCAGCCTCAGGCAATGCCCACTGAGACCGACAAGTTGCCCGACGGAACGGTAGCGATCTTCAAAGTCGAGGTCATCGGACGAACGGTCAAGGCGGTCAATTATCGAAACCGCGAGTCCACGCGAATCGGATTCGGCGGTACCAGCCTGTTCGCGGGCGTCCAGGGAGAGGCCACGGTCGAGAATAAGCAAGGCTCCACCCGGATTCACGCCAGCTTTAAGCACCTGACACCGGCGGCCTCGCAGTTCGGGCCTCCCTACCTCACCTACGTTTTGTGGGCCGTCACTCCCGACGGACGCCCGTCTAATCTGGGCGAAATCGTCCCCAATTCCGGTGGCAGCGCCGGCGTCGAAGTCGCTTCGGACCTCCAGGCATTCGCGCTGATCGTCACCGCCGAGCCCTACTTTGCGGTCACGCGGCCGAGTGACATGGTCGTGGCCGAGAACCAGATTCTCGCCGAGACCACGGGCACCATCGAGGAGGTCGACGCCAAGTTCGATCTGCTAAAACGCGGGTCGTACACAAACAACACGACCAGCAGTCAGATTACGCCGCTGCTGATCAAGGGCGAGGCGCCGCTTGATGTCTATGAGGCGCAGAACGCCATTCGGATCGCAACCTGGGCCGGAGCCGACCAGATGGCTTCCGACACGCTCGGCCGGGCGCAAACCGATCTGCAGAACGCCCAAGCCGGCGAGATGAGTAAGGGCAACAAGAAGGACATCGTCAGCGAAGCTCGTGAAGCCGTCCAACTCGCCGAAGACGCGCGCCTGATTTCACTGAGCAAGCGCGAGGCCGCGCACCAGGCCGAGTTGAGGCAGCAGGCCACCGACGCTCAGGCTCAGGCGGCCCAGGCGCAAGCGCAGGCCCAGCAGGCCCAGGCGCAGTCGCAAGCCGACGCCCAGGCGCGGGCGAACGCGGAAGCTGCCCAGCAGCAGGCCCAGGCTGCCCAGCAACAGGCTCAGGCCGCTCAGGCTCAGGCTCAATCCCAGGCCGACCAGGCAAGCCAGCAGGCCGCACAGGCGCAGCAACAAGCTCAACAGGCGACGCAGCAAGCCGAGCAGATGCGCGCCCGGCTCTTGCAGCAGCTTAACGCCATCCTCCAGACCCAGGACACGGCGCGCGGACTCGTGGTGCGGATGTCCGACGTGCTCTTCGCCAGCGGCCGCTACCAACTGACGCCAGACGCCAAGGTGTCGTTGGCCAAGATGTCCGGTGTACTCCTGGCCTATCCCGGACTCCGGTTGGAGATCGACGGCTACACCGACAGCACCGGAACCGACGAGGTGAACCAGACGCTTTCCGATAAGCGCGCGGAGGCCGTGCGAAACTTCCTGGTATCGCAGGGGGTCTCGCCGGACTCGATCGCCTCGCAAGGCTTCGGATCGGCCAACCCGATCGCCAGTAACGATTCCTCCGACGGCCGGCGGATGAATCGCCGCGTCGATATGATCGTCTCCGGCAGCGTCATCGGTACGCAGGTAAACCCGAGCGCGGCAGCCGGCGCCGGTGGGCAGTGATCGCGGCCTCGTAAGGGATCGCTGAACGTCTGCTTCTTCGGGTCTTGGGCCCGCCGGATTCACACGCTTTTGATCCGGCGGGCCCAACTAGTTTCCGCGTTCGCCCAACTCATCTCCCTGTTCGGCCGGGTAACCCGCTTCGGTCCAGCCCCGCCAGCCGCCATCCATCGAGATCACCCGCGTGTAGCCCATCTTCTGCAGATTGTCGGCCGAGAGCGCGGACCGATATCCACCGCCGCAGTAAAGCACCAGCTCGACCGTCTTGTCGGGGAAACGGTGCTCGATGTCACGTTCGATCACGCCCCGTCCCATGTGGATGGCGCCCGGAATGTGTCCGCGCGTCCATTCATTGTCCTCGCGGACGTCCACCAGCGTGACCTTTTCCCCTGTGTCCAGGCGCCTCTTCACTTCCTCGACATTCGTTTCCTTGACGCGCGCTCGCGATTCATTCACCAACCGTAGAAACGCCTCTGAATGTTGCATGCCCTGTCTCCTCGGGTCGATTGTACAACGGCAGTAGGACGATGAGCCCGGCGGCAGCGAGGCTCGCGCTAGTTCTCCGGACGGCGCTCGGTTGCGGCCGTGAAGAACCTGGTCTTGAAGTCTTCGTACCGCTCGTGCGCCTGACTCATCAGCTCCGTAAACCCAGCTTCCTGGCGAAGCGGATCGAGGAGTGGATCGGTCTCAAAGTACGGGGAGCAGAAAAAGCCGCCGTCGATGCTCTGGCGCAGCATACGCATGGCCGAGCGTTTGTCGCCGAGCGCGGCGTACGCTTGCGCGATCTTGTAGATGCCTTCGGCGTCACTCACACCGCTGCGCTCGATGCGGCTCTCCGTCTCACGCATCAGCGCCAGGCCGGACGTGTCGTCATGCGCGATCGCGTCGCTGAACGCTTTGGCGAGCTGCGCGGGAAGGGCCGAAGGGTCCATGGCGAAAGCGCGGTCGAAGCTCCCGGCGGCTTCCGGCCAGTTTTTCTGGTAGTACTCGCCGAAACCACGATAGAACAGGACGAAAACCGAGTTCTCGGTCTGGGGCAGGCTGACCAGGAACTGGTCGTACTGGCCAAGATACAGATAAGCATTGAGCGCCGAGCTGTTGATTTTCACCTGAGGATCGAGTTGGCGCGCCCGCTCGCATTCGCTCACAGACTCGTTCAACATGCCGCCGAATCGATACGCGTAACCGAGCTCCCAGTGCGCTTCGGCGTTGTTCGGGCTTGTCTCGAGCACCGCCCGGACGAGCGGAACCGCCTCCTCGGCGCGTCCCGTGTCGGTGAGAAGGTTCGCCGTGAAAATACGCGCCTGGATGTCGGAGGGGTCGAGGCTCAGCGCTTTCTGGTAAGCGTCCTGCGCCTTGCGATACCCTTCCCGGCCGCCAAACTTGAGCGAAGCATTGGTGGTATAGGACCTCCCGAGGTGCGCCCAGGTGGGCGCGTAGCCGGGTTGCAGGGCGGCCGATCGTTCAAGCATCTTGATGGCCATGGGAAAATCGTTCATCGAATAGAAATCGACCCCGCGCAGGTAGTACTCATAGGCTTGCGGATCGACCGCAGCGCCGGGCTGGAGGCGTGCCTGTTCCGCCGGCGAAAGGCTAAGCTCCATCCCGCGCACAATTTCCTGTGCTACGCGATCCTGCACGGTCAGCAGCTTGTCATATTTCAGATCGAGGGTATCGTTCCAGAGAATCCTGTCGGCTTTCACGTCGATCAATTGCGCCGTGATGCGGAGATCGTCGCCCTCCTTGACGAACGTTCCGGTCAGCAGCGTGTTGACATTCAAATCGCGCGCCGCCTGGTGCGGATCGATGGCCTGGTTGCGATATTTGTAAACGTAGGAGGACGGGCGCACCGTCAGCGCGCTGACGTAGCCGAGCTTGGCCGTGACAGCGTCCGCCAGCGAGAACCCCAGAAAGTCGGTGTCGGCATCCGGCTCCAGGTTGCGAAAGGGGAGGATCGCGAGCGTCGGCGATTCGCGCGCGGGACCGCTCTTTTTCATGCGCTGCACGTACAGGACCACGCCCGCGGCGGCGGCCAGCACGAGCACGCAGGCCAGGGCGATCCCGCCCGCCCTGCGCCTCACCCGGCGCGCCTGCAGAGCGCGAGTGGCCGGGCCCGGATCATGCGCGACCGCATCTCGGTCACGAGGCGACGCAACCGCTGCCGGCCCCGGCACGCCGGCTGCCTGACCCCGAGCGGCCTGAGATCCCCCGCCGAGATCCATTGCACTCGGGTCGGTTTTGCGCTTCAGCTTCTTCTGGAATTCAGACTCTTCCTTGAGGTTCCTAAGCTCGTCGAGCAATTCCCGGGCGGTTTGGTAGCGCGCGTTCAAGTCCTTCGAAAGGGCCTTGCGGAGAACCGGCTCGATCTCGGGCGGCAGTTCGGGCGTAAGCAGGCTGACGGAAGGCGGCTCAGTCATCAGGATGGCCGCGATCAAATCGCTGGTGGTCGCGCCCAGGAACGGCGGCCGGCCGGCCAGCATCTCGTAGAGCACCACGCCCAGGCTGAAGATGTCGCTGCGGGCGTCCAATGCCAGGCCGCGCGCCTGCTCCGGCGACATGTAGCCGGCCGTGCCCATCACCGTGCCGGGCAGAGTCTGCGCGCTCGTCAGGGTCGCGGCCGCGGGATCGCTTAGATCGCTGAGCTTCGCGAGGCCAAAATCCAGAATCTTGACGATGCCGTCGGGCCGCACGATGATGTTGGCGGGCTTGATGTCGCGGTGTACGATCCCGGCCGCGTGCGCCGCCACCAACGCGCTCGCGACCTGCATTGCGATATCAAGGGCAACGCCCGGGTCGAATTTTCCGGAGCGCATCCGGTCGCGCAGGGTCTCGCCCTCGACATACTCGGTAACCATGAAATCCGCGCCGTCACTGTGGCCCACCTCGTAAATGGTCAGGATGCCGGGGTGATTCAGCGCGGACACGGCCTGTGCTTCCTGCTTGAAGCGGCGCAGGCGGTCCGGGTTGACAATCAGGTGTTTCGGCAGCAGCTTGAGCGCCACCTTGCGCGGCAGCCGGGTGTCTTGAGCGAGGTAAACTTCACCCATTCCCCCTTCGCCCAACCGCAAAAGGATTTCGTAATGGTCCAGGCGCACGCCGGGAACGACCGTCACGGGCTCTGGCCCTCCGCCGCAACTTGCGTGACTCGGGTAATCACTTGGTTGCCTCGAGCGTCGCGTCGAGCGTTACGCTTCCGCCCGCCGTCAAGGTTGTGGTTCGCTTCCAGGGCTTGAAGCCAATCTTCTCGATCGAGATCACGTAGTCGCCGGCTGCAAGCCGTGCCGTGGTCGGTGTATCACCGAAGAACTTGCCGTCGATGGTGATGTCAGCTCCCTCCGGAGTCGAGTTGATCGTGACCGCTGCAAGTTCGCCCCCTGTGACGGGCTTCGGCGCCTTCGGCGTGGAGACTGCAGCAGCCGTTCCGGATGCGGTTGCGGGCTCGGGCGAAGGGGCGGGCGTAGTCGGAGCTGCGGGCTTGGTGCCTGCGGACTCTGAAGGGACCGGCACCGCGCCCTCTGCGGCCGCAGGAGTCGGCTGCGCAACGGTAGCCGGCGGCTGCGAAGGCTGAGCAGCGGGCGTGGGCGTCTGTGGCGGCCCGCCGGCGGACGCGGGCGCCTCGGGCTGGGCGGCGGGCACAGCCGGTCGTGGGGATTGGACGGCAGCCTGAGGCGCAGGCGGCGCGGCTTCCTTGAGAGCCTCTTCAACTCCATCCCAAAAGTCCTGAAAGACGCCCGTCCGCCGTTGCGACTTGAAAACGAGTGCACCGAACGACGGCTGGCTTGACGCGTGCTCGGTGACCTCCAGCCTAACCGCAGTTCCCGCGCCGGGCGCGGCGGGCACGCAAGCCACCGAGACGCTGTATGTAGAATAGGCTTCCGCAGTCTCGAGCCGGGTGTTTGTGGTGTCGAAAGTCAGGGTGTGCGCGCCCGCGTCAGACGACATCAACTGCCACTGCTTGCCCGCAACGGCGACGGCCGCCGTGTAAACGCTTTCGACGGGAGCATTGAAAGTTTTGCGGGTAAGAGGATCGTCCGTTCGACCGTGCCTCTTCGCCGGGGCCGAAGGACTACAGCCCAGGATCATCGCGACGACAACGGCCTTTGCTACGTTAGCTCTCATCGGTTTCCCCGCAATCTGTTCCTCACCCGAACCCGCACGGACATGCGGCGATTGTCTTCGATAGCTGTTCCTGGCATGACCCTGATTCTCTCAGTCTCCGTATACGCATTGAAATTACACACAAAGCGCGACGGCGGTCAATCTCGGATGGATCAGATGCCGCAGCCCTTTGTGGTACGTTTATGACTCGCTGCCGGCGCGGCCGCCCGCATCGTGCCGTTTCCGGATGCCCGAGCGGCGCCAACACCGCTCCCGCGCAGCCTGAGTCGATGAAACAGAAGCCCGCCATCACGACGCCCAGCGCGGCCGAGCGCCTCGAGCGCGTGCCCCTCGGTCGCTTCCATCGCCGGTTCATCGTCCTGGTCTCGCTCGGATCCTGGTTTGACGTTTTCGACATCTTCATGATGGCGTACCTCGGCGCAGCGCTGCAGAGCTCGCATTTTCTCACCCTGGCCCAGTTCACTAACCTGATCGCCGCCGGATTCCTGGGCATGTTTTTGGGCACGATCGTACTCGGCGCGGGTAGCGACTCCTTCGGCCGGCGCACGGCGTTTGTGACGATGCTGCTGATCTATTCCGTCTTCAACTTTGCCGGGGCCCTGGCCCCGAGCCCAGCCCTGTTGCTCGCCGCGAGAGTGCTGGCCGGAGTCGGCATCGGCGCCGAGTTGGTGGTGATTGACACTTACGTCTCCGAGATGGTCCCGAGCGGCGCCCGGGGACGCTACGTGGCCATCACCCAACTGATCGGCTTCACGGCCATCCCGGTGGCGGCTCTGCTGGCGCGAGTCCTCGTGCCGACACACCGGCTGATGGCCGGCTGGCGCTGGGTGATGGTGATCGGCAGTGCGGGCGCGCTCTTCGCATGGCTCTTGCGCCGCAACCTGCCCGAGTCGCCGCGCTGGCTGGAAGCTCGAGGACGATCGCGACAGGCAGCGGTGATCCTCAGCCGCATCGAGCGCGAGGCGTCGCAGGAATCGCTCACGCCTCAGGCATCCGAAGCCGCGCCGCTCGAGTTCAGCCAAAGAGGCCAGACGGGCGAAGCGCAACGGCGGCTGCCCTTTTGGGAGTTGTGGAAGCCGCCGTATCGCGGCCGCACGTTCATGCTGGTGGTGTTTCATCCAGACCGTCGGATTCTACGGGTTCGCCAATTGGGCCCCTACTTTTCTCCTTCGTCAAGGGCATAATCTGAAGGCCTCGCTCGACTACGGGTTCCTGATCGCCCTTGTGAGCCCGCTCGGACCGCTGCTGGGAGTTCTGACTACGGAGCGCGTGGAACGCAAGCGCGCCATCGTGGTCCTGGCACTGCTGGTCGCCGTCACCGGTTTAGGTTTTCCCTGGGCCTCGCGCCTGGTGGCGCCCGCCGGCGCCGCGGCTATCGTCGCGATCGGCGCGGCCCTCACCGTCTTCAGCTACTGGTTCTCATCGGTGCTGCACGCTTATCAGGCTGAACTCTTCCCTACCCGCGCACGCGCCACCGGCGTGGGCTTCACGTACAGTTGGAGCCGCTTGAGCGCGGTCGCCTCCACACTCGTGATCGGAGCGCTCGTGGCTCGCAGCGTCAACGCGGTCTTCATCTTCATGGCCGCCGCCATGGGCGGAGTGGCGTTGGTGGTCGGGCTGTGGGGGCCAAGAACCAACGCTGCGGCGCTCGAGGAGATTTCAGAGTAAAGGCCCGCGCGGGCCGGCGGTTTCACGCAGACGTGACGCGCGTCACAGACCCGATCAATCGAACCGGCCGAAACTGAGGCCATACAGGGTCCACAGCACCTGGAAGGACCAGGATACATCCGGTCCGTTCCGATGCAGAGTGCTACGATCCTAGTCCTTCAGTCAGCCGGCACCGCACCGGGGGTGGCGCCGGCTGATTGGGGCGTAACAAAGTCACTGACCAGAGCCAGCCCAGCCCGAACCGCTCAAAAAGCGAGGGCCCGCTGAACACCTCCCAAGAAAGACGTGGTCGAGCAAAGCCTCTGCCGCGTCCTCCCTCTTTTCTGGCCCTTTTAGACCTCCCAGTAAGAAACCGCAAGGCTCCGCATCGATCGCGAGTCCCCGCCCGCCTGGGCAGAACGACTCTGGCTTTGAATCCATTGAACAAGGCCACCGCCGAAACCGTCTGATTGATTCCACAAGACTTACAGTGAATCGAACTTTGACTTTCATCGAGCCACTGAATCCGTTTGAGCGATTGCGCGATTGGGTCATCGGGCCACATCCCCGCTTGGCGCCAGGCACCCGGAATCTGACTTCGAGAGCGTCGCGCCTCTTTCTGCTGGTCGTGGGTTACGGTCGGGACCAGTGAGAAGTTTATCGCACTCGATTTTTTCAATGGCTTTCGCCGCGGAAGAGCGGGCAAAATCTTTATATGTACGGTGTTCCGAGTGGAACATACCGGCGATGAAGAAACGTATAACACTGACTGAGCCGCTGAACGCATGCGAAGTGAACGTGCGGTGCAGTCCGGGGCGACATGACAGTCGATTTTGAGATCAACGAGATTCGAAATCACTTTGCAAAGCACTGGGTGGAAACTGTGATTCGAGGGGCTCTCGTCGGCAGGCCGGAAAACGAAAACTGGAAATTCTGGATATACTCTCCAGGCCGCGCGCCGCTCGAATATTGCATTGTTGTTCAGAATGGGAGTGAGAGGCGAGACCGTCGCCTCTTTCAAAGCACCAAGAGCTTTGTAGAAGCAACCCGCCACTGCCCGAAAGCCTGCTCGGAATGCCCATCGTGCCTCCTGGTAAGCGAACCCGTCAGGCGCGGTGGTCTTGACCTTCAAGATATGGGTACCGCCTCTCGCAGTCTGACCGACGACTAGCGGCATCCTGAAGAGAGGCAGCTTCATGCCGCCACAATAATGGGCTGGATAAGCCCGCCGCTGTCTGAAACCGACCCTACCGACCTAGCTCCCACAACCCAGGTCTGAAAAACAGTTGGACGCTTGATGGACCGGCGCTTCTAAGATCAGATGCATGAATAGTATAGAATATATGTAACTACTCGTGATGTACGTCACAGACTCTACAATAATTACACAGTAATTTGGGTTCCGCACCCAACACAGTCGAAACGGAGGGACATATCATGCTGAAGCCTCCAGCGTTGCCTTCGGAAGGAAATTGCCAGCGCAATACACTACAGACGTTACAGATCCAGGACGGGGCTCCGCGCGGTGGGTTGCCGCGCTTCGGCCAACTCATCGGCAGCGCTCCAGCGATGACCGAAGTCTTCGCCGTGGCCCATAGAATCGCTGCTTGCGACGTGACGGCCCTCATCACCGGCGAGACCGGGACGGGCAAGGAGCTCCTGGCACGCGCCATCCACCAGTTTAGCCCGCGGGCCGCCGGTCCATTCGTGGCTTTCTCGTGCGGCAACCTTCCCGAGACGTTGATCGATGACGAGCTCTTCGGTCACGAGAAGGGCGCCTTCACCGGCGCCATCGGGACGCGTCGCGGGCACTTCGAAGCTGCGGACGGCGGCACCCTCTTTCTGGATGAAATCGGCGATATGCCGCTGGCCCTGCAGTCGAGGCTCCTGCGCGTCCTTCAAGAGCGCAACTTCGAGCGCCTGGGAAGCACCAGCTTAGTCTACGTAGATATACGCCTGATCTGCGCCACGCACCGGGACCTAGACTCGATGGTCAGCGAAGGCACCTTCAGGGAGGATCTGCTGTATCGCTTGAACGTCGTACAGCTTCGCATGCCCGGGCTGCGCGACCGTCGCGCTGACATCACGCAGTTGGCGCAACATTTTCTCGTCCGCTTTGCTTTGAAATTCAATAAACACGTCACCCGCTTCTCGCTGGAGGCGCTTCAGGCGCTCGTGGAGTACGATTGGCCGGGGAACGTTCGCCAGTTGGAGAACGTGATTCAGCGCGCTGTCGCCCTGGCGGAGACGTCAAGCGTGGAGCTCGAGTATCTCCCCAGTGAGATCTCCGGCCTTCTGCACCCCGAGCCGCAGCTCGAAACGGGTTATGAGGCCGCGGTTCGCGCCTTCAAACGGCGCCTGGTGGTCAACACGCTGCAGGAATGCGAGGGCAACAAGACCCGGGCCGCTGGCGTCCTCCACCTGAGCCGGCCCTATCTGCATAGGCTCATCGATGACCTGGACTTGAAGAGCTTCGAAACCGGTGCTCGCGAGAGCTAGCCCTGTTTCGAGACGAGCAGCGCTCTTACGTAGGATCCTTTGAGCAATTTTCTCTTGTCAGACTCGCTCGAGGTAGTAGGCGTGGAGGGACTCGAACCCCCGGCCGTCGGATTAGAAATCCGATGCTCTATCCAACTGAGCTACACGCCCTCAAAGAAGCCAACAGGCATCGCCTGAAACAGATCCCTGCCGCCGCGCGGGTTCGTGGGGCAGGCGTGCCTCAGCGAAATATATCACGATTTCATGGGGCCGCCGGAGAACGGGCGGCTTCAATGATTTCGCGCGGGCGGCGACCCGATCTGAAAACCGCTTCCCATCTGCCACGCTCTCGCCTAGAATCCAATATCACCCGGCCGGTCGCCGGGTCGCGATTCGCTCATGGCCGATAGATCATCGACCGCGCCCAGCACCTCCGGAGCCCCGACGCCGCACCTGCGGCGCGTCCTGTCGGTGAACGATCTCATCTTTTACGGCATCGTCCTGATCCAACCGATCGCTCCCGTGCCCCTTTTCGGCGTGGCGCAAAGCCTGTCCAACGGGTTTTTCCTCGACACGATCATGATCGCCATGTTCGCCATGCTGATCACCGCTGTCAGCTACGGCCGCATGGCGGCGATCTACCCGTCGGCCGGGTCGGCGTACACCTACGTGGGCCGCGGACTGAACGCGCACCTGGGCTTCCTGGTGGGCTGGGCGATGTTCCTCGATTATCTGCTGCAACCTTTGATCAACACCGTCTGGATCGCCACGGCGATTCATTCGCGCTACCTGCCCCAGGTTCCCTACGTGGTGGCGGCAGCCTTCATCGCCATCGTCATTACGCTGCTCAATCTCGCGGGGGTCAAGTCGAACGCCGAAGCCAACAAGGTGATGCTGGTGGCGATGTTTGCGGTGCTCGGGGTTTTTCTGGTGCTGGCCGTGCACTTCCTTTACCACGGCGGTGGCTGGAGTGGCCTGTTTTCCGCCCAGCCGTTTTACGATCCCGCCACCTTCGACGCCCACCGCATCTGGGGCGCGACGTCGTTCGCCGCCCTCACGTACATCGGCTTCGACGGGGTTACCACGCTTTCCGAGGAAGTGGTGAACCCCAAGCGCAACGTGCTGGTGGCCGTGGTCACGGTTTGCCTGTTCGCCGGCATCTTCAGCGGGATAGAAGCGTACCTCGGAGCGCGAGTGTGGCCCGACTGGCACACGTTCTCCAACCTGGAAACAGCCTTCATGGATGTATGCCATCGCGTCGGCGGCATGCCCCTGTTCCACGCCATGGGCGCCGTGCTCATCGTGGCGGCGTTTGGGAGCGCGTTGACCGGAAGCATGGGCGCCGCCCGCCTGCTCTACGGCATGGGGCGCGATAACGTGCTTCCGCGCGGATTTTTCGGGTATCTGGGCGCGCGCAGCAAATCGCCGACCTATAACATCCTGCTGATCGGAGCCTTGTCATTCCTCGGGGCGGCGGCGCTCGGCTACTACGGCCAAGCCTACGAACACGCCGGTGAATTGATGAATTTCGGGGCCTTCATCGCCTTCATGGGAGTGAATTTCGCGGCGTTCTGGCAGTTTTCGATACTGCGCTCCGAGGGCCGCAAGCCAAGGGTTGTCCGCGACATCCTGCTGCCGCTCGGGGGCTTCTTGTTCTGCGGGATCATCTGGTGGAACTTGAGTCGCCTGGCCTGGCTGGTAGGGGGCCTGTGGTTTGCGATCGGAATGGGCTACCTCGCGTACACCACGCGCGGCTTCCGCCAAAAGCCCGCGATGGTGGACTTCAGCGATACGTAGAAAACAGCCGGGCGGTCGAATCGCCGCGGCGAGGCCATTGCATCAGAGTCCTACCTTTAGCGCAATCCTGCCTGCGACGATGAAAAGAACGGCAGCGGCAACCTGAGCCCAACGTGAAACCTTGATCCCGGCGTATTTTTTCAGCAACGTCGCCGTCAGTGGACAGGCGGCAAGGCCCGAAAGCAGGGCGAACCAGCCGTGTGTCGGCCGCCATGGCCCCCCGTATGATCAGAAGCCCGATGCCGCCACTCACCACGAAAATCGCCCAAGCCCAGCACGCGATCCAGCCGAGCGCCGCGCCCACTTTGCGCAGGGTAATGCTGTTCAGTCTTACGTTCGGATCGGCCGGCATCATGCTCCTGGCGGACTGACTCAAACCCGGAATACGCGCAGCCCCACGCTTTACTTACCGTGCGGCGCTGGGTTACGGTGAATAAGTGCGGGCCGGTAGCTCAATGGTGGAGCACTGCCCTTTTAAGGCAGGGGATCTGGGTTCGAGTCCCAGCCGGCTCACTGCGGCCCCGTCTTTAGCGCCTGCGCTTTATCCCCGGTCGTCACGCTGAACAATTGGTAATCCATAGAGCAGCCGTTATGGAGGGGTCGGGCGCACGGGCGCTTGCGGACTTTGCGGCTTCTCACCGGTACTGACGCTGAACACCTGGTAGTCCGAGTAGCGATGGCGGTTGACGTAACTGTGGTTGTCGAGATCGATGGTGACCACGACCTCCTGCGGAAGCCAGAGGGCGCCGGCAGCGTTGTGGAACTGAACGGGCGCAAAGGTCACGAGGGTGGTGGCGCGGCTGAGTGCGATCGAGGGCTGCGGCGCCAGAAGATCGGTGCGCATCTCGACAATCTGGTTGTCATCGATCCAGGCCACGCCTTGAATCAGGACGGGTATCTTCCCTTTTCCGATCGACCAGCGGGAAAGCACGCCTGACGGGTCAACGTGTTCGGCGAACGCCACCACCCTGCAAGAGCGTCCGTGAAGAGTCTGGGAACCAAAATCCCGAAAGTCCGATAGCCGTTGATCCTGCGAATCGAAGAACAGCGGCAGAGAAGCAAACCCGCTGGTCTCGAGGAAGCCGGCCACGGCGAGGCCGGTGTTGTGGGCGCGGCCCTGCAGGTCCGTGCGATACTCCATGATCCGCAGGGGATTGTCGGGATCGGTCAACATCAAGTAGCGGAACCGCTGCTCGGCCTGATCGACATCGTCGGTCGGCGGATTGATGTGCTGCCGCGACTGCTCGATGGTCTCGATGGAGCTCGTGTTTTCGAAGTCCTTCCAGACAGTTTCCAGCCTTTGTGCGGCACCTGACAGCGTAGCAGCCAACGCTGACTGGTCCGCCGCCGGCTTCAGCCCCTTGAGTTCGGGGATCTCGTGAAGGACCTGCTTGAGCGGCCAGTCTACGATAGGCTGGGCCCGGCGGTAAGCGCCCATGAAGGGCGTGTCGGTATCGACGGCGCTCTGAGGATGAGGGAGAGGCGCAGCGGTCATCGTCGCCCAGGCAAGCGCCGCGACTGCGACATAGACCATCTTCCAGCGGGTGCCGGCCTGCATGAACCGAGCATGACGCAAGGCCGGAGCGGGAAGCAAGCGATTCCCGGCATGGCAAGGCATCGCCCGACTCTGGTATTGTGCCAATTGAATCATGCCCGCGTATTTCCAGTTGAATCGAGGACGCCATGCCGGACAAGCCTTCTGTTCCCACTTCGCCTCATCCTCGCCAGCCCAAGTTAGCCTATCGCGATGGTCGATTCATGGAAAGCCCTCCTGCCCGTACCTTGCGAATCGGCGCCGAGTACCTGGAACCCCAGGCGCGCCTCGAAAAGGCCGGGGTGCAGAACACCATCGTCTTCTTCGGCTCCGCGCGCATCCTGCCTCGGGACGTGGCCCAAGCGCGCCTGAGTGAAATCGAGGCTGCCGGCACCGCGCGGCCTGGTTCCCCTGAGCACCTACGCGCCGCCCACACCGCGGTTGAGATGTCGAAGTACTACGAGGAAGCCCGGCATCTGGCGCGCCTGATCACGGAATGGTCGATCTCGCTGAAACGCGGCAATCACTTCCTGGTGGTGTGCTCGGGCGGCGGACCTGGAATCATGGAAGCCGCCAATCGCGGCGCGGCGGAGGCCGGCGGCCTCTCCATCGGCCTCAACATCAAGCTGCCCTTCGAGCAAAGGTCAAATCCTTACGTGAGTCCGAATTTGAACTTCATCTTCAAGTATTTCTTTATGCGCAAGCTCTGGTTTGCGCAGCCTGCCAGGGCGCTCGTGGTTTTTCCCGGCGGCTACGGCACCATGGACGAGCTCTGGGAGTTCGTAACCTTGCTGCAGACCCGCAAGATGGGCCATCAGGCCTTCATCCTGATGTATGGCTCCGAATACTGGAAGCGCCTGATCAACTTCGATTTCCTGGTGGAGTCGGGAACCATCAGTGAGGACGATTTGCGGCTGCTGCGCTTCGTGGATTCCCCGGAACAGGCGCTCGCCATCATCAAGCAGAAGCTGCGCCGCAACCGAGCCATGCGGGCGGCGCTCCGCCATCCGTTCCCGTAAAGGCCCGTAAAGGGCCGTGAAGGCCCCTAAAGGCATGCCACGGAGCATTGTTCATCATTTCCCTGCCTGTTGGGCGCCGGCAGCGTTATGCCGGATGAAGCCCGTGACGGGCGCATCGCCGCCTTCGACGATCATATATTCATCGGCCGGCAAATCCACGTTTTGAGATTTGACGGTACTGAGAGCAGCGTTGCCGGCGACCACCAGCACCATGTGCGCGCCGTCGAGCGGGTTCGTGGCGGCCAAAATCAAAGCCTCGCGTTCCGAGGCGTGGACCTGGCCGTCGATCTTGAAGGTGGCGCCCTGGTAATCGAGACCGAGCTTTCCGGACCAGAGAGCGAGCGCGGAGTTGGCCTCGGGGCGCCCTACGAAGACCACGTCGCGGTGCCGAAGCAGGTCGCCCGTAACTTCGAAGTCTTTGTAGACCGGAACCCGGCTCTCGTAGCGATTGAGGAAACGGGTCTGCATCTGCTCGGCCGCGTACCGGTTCGCACCCGCTTCCCGCACCGTGCCGTAGACGATCACGGCAGAGGCCAGGCGGCGCATGATGTCGCTCGTGAGATAGGCGGGACCGTCGGGAGGCTCAATGGGATCGAGGCCGACGCCGGCTTTATCCAGGAATGACTGCGCCGTCACGGTCTTGGTGGTGTTGACGGCGAAGTAGTCGCTCATCAGTTTGAAGAAAGAGTCATCGCCCATCTTGTGACGCAGGGTATCCAGAAATAGCACCCCTTTCGTCTGTTCCCGGCGAAAATGATTCGCGGGTGTATCGGGGTTCAGCTCGAGGCCCCGCCACATGGCCTGCTGGGTCTTCAGATCTTCGTTTGGATCCTTGGACTGAAGCACCTCCTTGTAGCGGGCGGAGCCGGCTACGAACCATGCGTCCGCGTCCGAGGCGGGCAGGATCCACCCTTTCCACAGGCGATCTTCATACGATGGCGGGTCCGGAGGGTCGGCACTCTTGGGCGCTGGCGGGTCCACGGACGCCATCAGGCGCGTCTTTTCGTTTTGTTGAATCGAGGCGCGCAGGGCCTCGGAAGGCTCCGTCTGGAAGAGGTAGTAGCCCGAAGGATAGAGGCCGTCGTCGATCTTGGCGTTGTCCCACTTGCCCGGCAGCCACTCGCGCTGGTTGGGCTTTCCGATGGCCGCCCACACCATGAGGTGAGACGCCATGTCCGACGTCGCCACCTTGGCATCCATGGTGCTGGCGCTCACGAGCGGCGCGGTGCGGAAGGCGAGGAACCCGAACTGCTCATCGATCTGGCCCCGATACTTGCGGTACAGTTCCTGCCACGCCAGGTCCCGGGGTCCGGGCACGTAGGGAATGTACCCGGTGTCGCCCTGCGGATCGGGATACTCCTCGAGGCGAACGCTCAGGTCCTTGGCATTGTTGTCACCCCAATAGAATCCCGGAGTGTCCCCGAACCATTCGTTCTTCGAGCTGCGCCACAACCGCGTGTGATGCGTCCCGAGGTCGTAGATGGCGATTTCGTTGGTCTTGGCGTCCCCCATGATCCACTCGTTGGTGTACAGACCGTTGTTGCGGGTGCCGAGGTACCGCACAACCTCGTCGATGTTGCCGCCGTACTGAATCGCCATGCGGGCGCGGAAGGCCACCGGGATGCCTTCAATGTTGAAGGGCGTTTGTTCAATCGTGGTCTCGGTCAGGATCACTCCGGCGTCGTTCTGGTACCAGTCGGTGCCGCTTTCGATGCCGCCCGGGTAGCTTTGGATGAGCATGCGATGACCCACGGCCGGTTTGATGTCGAGCAGGACGTTGCTCTGCTCGGCGAGCGTCAGCGGCCACCAGGTGACGTGTCCGATCACCATCTTGCCGTCGCGCGTGGCCGGGCCCGTGGCGGCAAACGCGCTGCAATGATCCGTGACGGAATCGCGTTTGGGACCAGCGTAGGGAGGCTTGTCAAGCCCGAGGCCTTCAAGTCCCGTGGGGGTGGTGGACACGGCGGAGCCGAGCTCGCCCATCTCCACCGTGACGTTGGCCACCACGATGTCCATCAGGTCGATGGGCCGATCCTGCCAGCGGGCGCCGGCCGCGGAGGCGCCGTCCGCGATGCCCCGCATCTCCTCGAGGATTTCCTGGTCGAAGCCGCGGAGAAAGAGGGCGTTGGCGGTGGTGCGATAGTCCTGCCAGTGGTCCTTGTCGCCGAGAATGGCGGCGCAGCGCTCGAGATACTCCGGAATCTCACGGGCCATCAGATGGCCATGCTGGTATCCGCGCTCGTAGGGCTGCCCTTCGATGTGCAGGTAGATCCAGCCGGCAGCGGGGTAGCGATAGGCTGGGCCAAACGTCTGCACGGCTTCCCGGGCCGGCCAATCGCCCGCTCCGGACGGGATTTCATCGAGCTGAACACCCGCGAACCAGGCCCGGCCGCTGAACGAGCCGCCATTGCCGACCGTGAGAAGGATCTGATCCTGGGTGCGGCTGGCGACGAATCGCAGCGCGAGGTGGGTCCACGCCTCGGTTCCACCCACCGAAGCCGAGTGAACGTCGAATGGCATCGAGGCCATGGTGAGCGTGGCGCCCGAAGCAATGGGGGAGCGATCCAGATCGCGCACTGCGACGGCTTCCGTGCGCACCCAACCGCTCAACTCGTAACCCTTGCCGAGCGCGAGAGTGACGGGCGCGAGGCGAACAACCGCGTCCTCCGACCCGCTTGCGTGCTCGACGCGAAGGGAGGCGGCGTTTCCGTGCGGCACGGAAGCGTCCGGCGTCGCGGAGCCACGCACCACGGTCCAATCCTGCCTGGCTTGGCTAGGCTTCGTGAAAGACGACTGGAACAAAGGCGTGCTGGCACCCTGAGCCAGAGCCGCCATGAGCAGGCAACAAGCGAGACGAAGCGTTTGCCTGAGCAAACTCGCGGGCGAAAGCAAGGGTCGGCGCACTGGGGTCCTGGCTGGAATTTCCATTTGTGTCCTCCACAGGCTCGTGATTTTATCACCGCTTAGAATTCAGATGAAGAGGCCTATAGGGGATTCCAGGTTCTGCGCACGTCTCCAAATCTAAAGCCCGCATCCCGAACCCCGAGCCCCCAATCCCGTTGTTGTCAGCTCCGCCAGCGCAACGTCACCGGGCCGTCCATGGGATGTTCCATGGCCTGACCGGTCTCGCGGCTGCGGAGGTAAGCCTGCTTCAGGCCGAAGTACCACTTCGCCGGACGGTCGGCGTCATCGATCAGCATCAGCGGTGGGTTGTACCTCAAGCCGAGCGACTGCTCCGTCATGGTGCGCGTGTCCTGGCCGATGAACATACGGCCGAACAGCCCGAAGATCGACCGCATGAAGGGAACGTGGCGGAAAATATTCCAGGCGGCGCAGAAATCGATGCGGCACGTATTCCCAGTCACCGGGGTCACCATGGCGCGGCTCGAAAACCACTTGTTGCCGCACCGGATCTGCTCCAGGCGGATGTTCGGCAGGCGGAAATCGATGGTCGTCACCACGGGCTCTCCATAGACGCCCAGCAGTTTATAGGCGGCGCTGTTGGCCGAAGGCGCGTGAGCGCTCATACGGAACCCGAGCGGGATCGGTTCGAAGTGCTTCTGTTTTTCGTGGATGCTCGACCCGCTTCGCCACCACCACGCCTGGTGTACGAAGGGACCGTGCGCGGGATCCATGAGGCCGATGATGCCGTGATCGATGCCGAGCGGCAGGTCGGCGGCCAGATGCGCGATGGTGTAATGCTCGCCGAAGACGGGCAGGCGCGGGCTCGGCTCCTCCGGCTCGCCCCTGGTGCCGGGATACGGGACGTACACCCAGACGTAGCCATCGTGCTCTTCGCAAGCGAAGTGCCCGGCGCGGATGCGCTCCACGTTCAGCTTCGAGTCCTGCGGGATCGAAGGGATCAGGCGGCACTGGCCGGTCTGCGCGTCAAAGCGCCAGCCGTGATAGTGGCACTGGATCTCGGAGCCGTCGAAATGTCCGAGCGAAAGCGGCATCCCGCGATGCGGACAACTGTCGCGCATGGCAAACGCCCGTCCCTCGCGATCGCGCCCGATCACGAGCGGCGTCCCGAGCAGCATGGCGGTCTTCAACGCGCCCCGCCCTCGAGGCCGGCCACGCCCCAGTTGATCGCTGCGCAGCGGCGAGTACCAGAAACCCCGCAGCATCACGGATTCCGGGGTGGAATATCCAGCTTGGGCTTCAACCATAAGACGAGTTTACTTGTGCCTGCCGCGTTTGGGGACTTGATTCTGAAACCAGGCGCCCAGCGTCCCCCGGGGGGCGGAAAGTGAATCCGGCTATGTTATTGATTCCAAGCAACATTCTAGCTTCATTCCGTAGCCATGTTTCACTCGCGGCGCAGCTCGGTGCCTGAAGCGGTCCGGACCCCGCACGCCAGTGGGACACGCGCCGTCCGGCGCATTCTCAAATCGAGGATCGTCAAATGGGGGGCGGCGGAGTGTCATGGAAGGCTCCGGGTCGAGACGCGAGCCTACCAGTTTCCGGCCCGGTTGTCAAGGGTCAGGTCGAGGCCCTTGTTGTAGCCTACGCTGAACCAGAAGGACGTCCCGGGGGCGCTTGCGCCTGCGTCCCGGTGTGGCACAATCGACTAGAGCCGGGCAATGAAGGCATCCGGCGCGGGAGAGATCATGCGAAGACCAAACGCCTGGGGCGTGCTGCGACTGGACCGGCAAACTCTGGAGCAATCGGCGCGGACCGCGATCGTGGCCGTGGGGTCCGTCGTGGTGGCGCGCGTAGCCCGGCTGCCGGAATCCTACTGGGCGCCGATCATCGCCCTGGTGGTGATGCAGTCGACCCTCGGGGCGGCTTTGAAGATTTCGGGTCAACGCATCGTCGGCACAGCGCTCGGCGGGGTTTTCGGCGCGCTGGTGGTCCTATATTTCGGGTCGGGTGTCGTTGCCTTCGGTGCCGGCGTGTTCGTCATGGGCCTGGTCTGCGCTCTTCTGCGTGTGGGGCCGTCCGCCTATCACTTTTCCGGTGTCACGCTGGCGATTGTAATGCTGGTTGCGCGCAACGAGCCCGTATGGCTGGTGGCGGTTCATCGCTTCTGCGAGGTCTCGGTGGGAGTGGGCGTGGGCCTTGCGGTTTCGGCCCTGTGGCCCGAGCGTGAAGCAACCACCGCGGCCACCGATCTACACTCCTGACAGTGCCGGCTAGGATGGAATTCCTTTGCGTGATCCCCCCCCCGTTCTCGAGTCAATGCTCCGCAGCACCTCAGAGTGGGATTTTGGGGCTGGTCCACGCCATCCAGGTACGAGCCCTGACACCGCGTGTGCCCGGCGCCCGGACTTGATGTCTGCCAGCCCCTCGATCCCAAACGGGAATCCAACCCGCCGGCGGCCTTACGGAGTCCGGAGGAAGCCGTGCGAAACACCGCTGGAGTCAACCTCAAACCCGGTGATCGCACCCATCGGGTTATTCGTCAACGCAACGGTGCCCTGACCGCTGCTTGTTCCCGCCCCCGGAGCATCGAACGTGCTGATGGTGCCGTTCGAGGCGCGCAAGAAGCCGTGATTCACACCGTTCGAGTCGATGTATTGCCCGGTGATCGCCCCCTCCGCATTAATACCCTCAGGCTCAGTGCCTTGACCGGAGGCCGTACCCGCGCCTGTAACGTCGAACGTCGTGATCGTGCCGCTTGAAGCGCGCACGTAGCCGTGATCAGCTCCGTTCGAGTCAATGTAGAACCCCATCGTCGTCCCCGCCGAGTTGAGGCCGGAATTGTTGGTGCCCTGCCCCGTCCCCGTGCCGGCGCCCGGAGCGTCAAAAGTGGTGATGTCGCCGTCCAAAGAGCGCAAAAAGCCGTGAAGCACGGTGTTCGCGTCAGCGTAAGTTCCCGAGATCTTCCCCGCCGCGTTCAGGCCGATGATCGCCGACGGTACGGTCCCCTGGTCGGCGCCGGTTCCCGCGTCCTGAGCGTTGAAGCTGACGAAGTCACCGGTGGAGGTGCGCAGGAAGCCGTGAAAATTGGTGTTGGCGTCGATGTAGTATCCCGCGACGCCGCCCGCCCGGTCGATGTTTTCTGCGAAGGTGCCCTGCCCCGAGCTGGTGCCCGCGTCCGGAGCGTCGAAGGTGGTAAAAGAGCCGTCGGAAGCGCGCACGAAACCGTGAGCCACCATGCTCCCGTCGATGTAGTATCCCGCGAGCGCGCCGGCCGGCGAGAGGCAGAAGGCAAAGGTGCCTTGACCCGAGCCGGCGCCGGCGCCCGGGGCGTCGACGGCGGTGAACGTGCCGTCGGAAGTGCGCAGGTAGCCGTGCGCCACATCGCTTGAATCGAAGTCGTACCCCCAGATTGTCCCCGCCGGATTGATGCCTTCGCCGAGGGTACCCTGGCCCGAGGCCGTCCCCGCGCCCGGAGCGTCGAAGGTGGTAATGGTTTGAGCCTGCGCCAAACCGCAAGCCAGAAGTAAAGCGACCACCAGTTTCCAAACGTGCTGCTGTTTCATAACCTCCTCCTTGTTTTGAATTGATTGTGTTGAGACAAGCTGGTCCCCGGGATTCCGCGAGCGGCGGCACACATTTGGCTTCCCTCGACCACGCCTTTATGCACTCATCCTGCCATCAACAGCCGCGCCGCACCCCGGTTTTCAGGAGAATTACCAAGCAGGGAGAATCAGGGATGACCCTACAGTCGCGAGTAACGGACCTACACCCCCGCACCGTTCGAGTGCGAACAACGCTTCTTCAGGCGTCGACAGAATTCTGCATCTACCTATGAAAGGGAGAAACTCCGTGCGAAAAATCTACCGAAAACTGTAGAAGGCCGCCGGACCACCAGGGCGAGGTCAAGAAGGTGTGCCCAAGGGAATTGGAAGGAGAGAAGCGCGCCGGAATGTTGCCTCGCGGAGGGTTTCGAAGCAGGCCCGGAGGGCCGCTTCACCCCTTCGGGGCTGCGCGGCAAACGCGCTCCGGTCCCACGGGCTCCGTACCGCTGATCAGAAGGTGAAACGACCACCGATCGTCGGAGCAAGGTTATTGTTGTAGTTATAGGGGACGCCGGGGCCATGAGGAATGGCGATGGCCAGACCGCCGCTCACGTAGGAATACGCAACTCCGGCGAAAGCGTCGAAACGCTTGGTGAGGTGGCGATCCGCATAGAGCGACCCCTCGTTGAGGGTGCCCGCGCAGGAACTGCGGAAACCGGCTTCGGGCGAGCAGGTTGACGGAATACGGAAGTCGTTCTGCCGCTGTTGGTACCAGGCCAAAGTGACGTCGGTTTTGCTGTCGAGCGCGTATTTCCCGCCCGTCCACCAGATCTGCACGTGCTTGGGAGAATCAAGATTGTTGTCTTCAACGCCGCTCATGAGGTAACCGCCCTGGTCCAAGGCGCCAACGCCCAACGGGTTCACCGGGTTAGACTGCCGGATGTATTCATAGCCGGCAAACAACTTGAATGGGTCCCACGTATACTTGGCGGCGGCCATAATGGCGCGGTTGTCGGTCACGATGCCATATACGGTGTTGGTGGTTGCGATCAGATTGGTCCCCGTGATGGGATTTGTATTGATGCTGTCGGTGGTCGACTGATAGGGCGCCGAGAGACTCTGCGGCCCCAGCAGGGGGTTCAATACGCTGATCGCCTGGTTGTAACGTTGGTAGACCACATCGGCGGAGAACTTGCCCTGGGTCCCGCCGAGATCGAATCCAAAAGCGTTGTTATGCGCCTGTTCCGGCGTACATGTGGCGGCAGTCCAGGTTGCGGAGGCCGAGTAGCAGCCGGCGGAACCATCGGCGAATTTATACATCGCGCCGAAATGGACCGGGCCATAGATGAGGCGATACTTCAGGGCGTCGTCCCAACGGCTGTCCTCGGTGTCGCCGCCGCCGGCCATCGTGCCGTTATATCCGATGTACGAAAAGGCATAGCTGCCGCCGGCCGGATCGTAGAGGAGCATCGCATCGGTACCGAGCGCGCGCTGGCGACCGAAGGTCAGCGTGCCGAACTTCTCGGACGATACACCGGCATAGTATTCGTCATTGAAGGGTTGGCCCGCGCGCGCGCCGTCGATGGCTTCCGAATAGCTGGCCCTGGGAAGGCCGTTGTTGGTGATGTCGGTGGCTGACGCGTTGGCGAGCTGGCCGGACTGCGGATTGATGCCACTTGAAGCGTTGAATACAACGGACCAGCCATGGGCAAACTCTTCCTTGCCCCTGACGCCCAGGCCCGTCTGCTGCAGGTTGTTCGGCGCGATAACGAATCGATGCTGATAGCCGTTCCGGTTCACCAGCGATTCGCCTTCATAGTTGACGGCGTTTTCCGGTAAGCCGTGGCTGACCCAGCCAACGCCGACGTCATACGCACCGTACAGCGTGATGCCGTGCCAGCTCAGCGCGCAATCGGTGGTGGCGAACTCGTGGCCGCTCGCGCAGGCGTCGGGGGTGCTCCGCTGCATCTTGATGTCGACCGCGGCGTCCTGGCCAGCCGCCAGGTTGATCCCCGTGCGCGCATCGGCGAACCGTTGTTTGGCCGCTCGAATCTCGAAACGCCCCGCAGCCAGGCCCGACGCCTGATAGCGCCCCCCGCCGTCGGTCGGGATCGTGCGCGTCACCCTTGTGTCGACGTTCTTGATGGTCACCGCCACATCGGGAAGGGCTGCGCCGGTTTGGTCCGTCACCACACCGGAAAGGCTCGCCCCCGTTTGGGCCCACGCCGGGAACGCGCCCATCGCAAGCCACAAAAGCAGCAAGAACGCGACACTCCGCATTAAACCCTCCAAGGTCAGGCAATCGAATCAAAGATCATGAAGTCTACAGCAAATACGATTATGGTGTCTACGGGAACGCTTTAAGGACGATTATCGTCGAAAATAGGCGATTCTGCCTCCGATGCGAACCGGTTCAAGATCAGCGGGTCAATGAGACGAAGTTCGTGGTGAGCAAAAGTGCGGAGAGCGCACTTTTGCGATGGGGCCGCGGGGAGGAGTAGAGGTGCCTGTTGCGGACCTGCCGGCAGCGTTGCGCGGCCGGATTTGTTCAGGCTTTCGGCGGTCCGGGCGCGATGATCATGACTTCGGTCGCCTTGATGAGAGCTGCCGCCGGTTGGCCTTTCTTCAGGCCAAGCTCGCGGCACGCGTCGCTGGTGATGATGGATGTGACCGTCTGGCCGCCGATGTCAAGGGATACCTTGGCCAGCAATCCGACGATTTCAACCTTCGTGACCCGGCCGATGAGCTGGTTCCGGCCGCTGATCAAGCGCTCGAGTCTCTGCGGCGATTTCGACGCGGCCGAAACCCCGGGATTTCGCCGCTTGCCGGTCTCGCCAAAGAAGGCCAGCCGATCGATTTCCGTACGAGGAATCCGATGGTGTCCGCCCGCAGTGCGCACGGACTTGAGCTTGCGGCGGTAGATCCACTGCTTGATCGTCGGATAACTCACCCCGAGTTCGCGGGCTGCGTCGCGCAATTGGAGCAATTCCATTTTCGTCCTGCAATTCAACGCGGTTCAGGCCTCTCAATCTACATGAATCGGCTGCCCGCATCAACCGAAAGCGAATTCTGGTGTTGGCGTCACTTGCCAATGTGGAATCCCCTTCGAGGGAATGACGGTGTCCTAGCTAGGGCTCCGCAAATGCTCCCTCGGGCTCCCGCGGCACTGGCATATCGAGAGGCGAAAGGTTTACTCTTGACGAAGAGGCGGACTCGCCCCAGAATGAGGCGCGCCACAAATGCCTTCTGCCGGCAAGGCAAAAGGCGACAACACGCTGCGGAGGTACAAGGCAACCATGAGCGATTCCATTCCAGGTTTGACCAGCCGTCGTGAATTCATCAAGACCACCGGCAAATTGGCCGCAGCTTCGGCCCTGGCCAATGTTGCGATTCCCAACGTTCACGCTGCCGGCAGCGACGAGATCCAGATCGTTCTGATCGGCTGCGGAGGACGCGGCACAGGCGCGGCTGGGAACGCGTTGTCCGTCAAGCGCGGTCCCATCAAGCTGGTCGCGATGGCGGACCTGTTCCCGGAGCGCCTTCAGGCGAGCTTTAGCCATCTCCAGCAGCGATACGCCGCCAAGATGGATGTGCCCCCGGATCGCCAGTTTCTCGGCTTCGACGCCTACCAGAAGGCGATGGATTGCCTGAAGCCGGGCGATATCGCCATTTTCACCACGCCGCCGGCGTTCCGCTGGGTCCACTTCACCTATGCCATTCAGAAAGGCCTGAATGTCTTTATGGAGAAACCGGTTACTGTGGACGGCCCAACCAGCAAACGCATGTTCGGCCTCGCCCAAGACGCCTCGGCCAAAAACCTCAAAGTCGGGGTGGGGCTGATGTCGCGTCACAGCCGGGCACTCCAGGAACTGGCCAACCGCGTCCATGACGGCGAGATCGGCGACATTATCCTGCAGCGGGGCTACCGGATGTCAGGGCCCGGCGGATATTTCCTCTCGCTGCCCAAGCCTGCCGGGATCACGGACCTGCTCTACCAGATCAAGCGCTTCCACAGCTTCATCTGGGCCAGCGGTGGCTGCTACAACGACTTCTACATCCACATCGTCGATCATCTCTCCTGGATGAAAAACGAGTGGCCGGTGAAGGCCCAGGCGCTCGGTGGACGCCATTACAAGGTCAGTCCCGATGGAGTGGCGTACGTAGACCAGAACTTCGACACCTATTCGGTGGAGTACACCTACTCCGACGGCACGAAGTTCTTTATGGACGGGCGCTGCATGACCGGAGCCGAGGAGATCTACTCGAGCTACCTGCAGGGCACCAAAGGAATGGGGATCGCTTCGAAGAGCGGCGATTGCGGGCTGCCATCAAGCCTGTACAAGAGTCAGATGGCGACTCCGGCGGATATGACCTGGGAATCCAAAGTGAGCCCGGACGAGCGCGATCCGTATCAGAACGAGTGGAATGATTTGATGGATGCCGTTCGAGACGACAAGCCCTACAGCGAGGTGAAACGCGGTGTCGAAGCCAGCCTGGTGTCGAGCATGGGCCGCATGGCTGCGAACACGGGCCGGGAAATCACCTTCGACCAGATGCTCAACTGCGATTTTGAGATGGCGCCGGACGTGGACAAACTAACCATGGATTCCCCGTCGCCGCTGCCCCCGGACGCGAACGGCCGATATCCCGTGCCGCAGCCGGGCATCATCACCACGCGGGAATACTGAGCGCGGGAAAACAACCACCGAAACGAGTCGTAGCGATTCCCTGCCCCGAATAGCCCAAAGGGGCCTTCCCGAAAAGCCAAAGAGCGCCGTGCGCGCTCACGACCAGCCATGACCCATCTACCCTGCTACGATGCTTCGTAACCTCAGGGCCGCGAAGAAGCGCTCCCTGAGATGTTATGGAAAATCAACACCGCTCCCTGCTCGAGAACGCGTCACCGGCCAGAACTCTTTCCTGAAGAGATCCGGGCAGCGCTCCGATCGTTAAGTTAATTCAATAAGTTTCCCTCGGTCTCGTCGCGCACAGATGCGGGCGGGCGACCCGGTTCCGGGGAGGTATTTGACCCAAGAGGTACTCATCCCGCGCCACGCGGGGCACCATCGAGGTCGCTCTCGACTAGGCCTTAGAGTCGACTGGAGAGCGTGCGTGGGAACTAAAGTGGCGCCCGCATCATCCATATTACGGTCGCTCGTATGGGATGTGAAGTAGGTTGCGTCGCTCTTGCGGCCTCGCCCGGATTCGAGCGATGCAAAGGAGAGTTGTGAACATGAACACTTTCGGATACGCCGCCGGGTGCTCCAGGGCTCGAAGGGGCAGAGAGACTTCGGTTTTTCTGTTGTTGTTCGGTCTGCTGTTCACGGCTCGGCCTGGCACCTTAACGGCGTTTCAAGACGTGCAAGGCCCTCCTCAGGGCGCACCGGCGACGCCCTACATCCAGCAGACTCCCGAACAGTTGCAGCAGTTGGTCGCACCGATCGCGCTCTATCCGGATTCGTTGGTGGCGCAGATCCTGGCGGCGAGCACGTTCCCGGCGCAGATCGTAGAGGCCGATCGATGGGTGCAGGCGCATCCTGATTTGAAGGGCGAACCCTTGGCTCAAGCTGTGGACCAACAACCCTGGGACCCGAGCGTCAAGGCGCTCACGGCGTTTCCGTCCGTTCTTGGAAACATGGACAAGAACCTCTCCTGGACGTCATCCCTCGGCGACGCCTACTACAATCAGCAACAGGACGTGATGGCTGACATACAACTGATGCGCGAGCGGGCGCAAGCCGCGGGCAATCTCAAAACCACGTCGGAGCAAAACGTAACAACGGAAGGCTCCACGATCGTCGTGCAGCCGGCCGACCCCGAAATCGTTTACGTCCCCGCCTACGATCCTTGGATCGTTTACGGCGATCCCATCTTCGCGTGGCCAGGATGGTACCCGTATCCCGGAATCTGGTACGGCGGCCCGTACCTCTCGTGGGGAGTCGGCTTCGGAATTGGGTTCTTCGCTGGTTTTGGATGGGGCTGGGGCAATTGGGGATTTGATTGGCATCACGGCTACCCACTTTACAACCATCAGAGGTACTACTCCCGCAGCAACACGTTCTACAACCGAAACAATTACTATCGCGGAGGGGGCGAGCGGGGCGTAGCGAGAAACGTTCAGCGCGGAGTGAGCGGCGAACGCGGTGGAGAGGGGGGACGCGGTGGAGAAGGCGGGCGCGGCGGGGCTTACGACCGTCCGGCGCCGGCCAAAGCTTTCAACGGAGACAACCGCGCTGCTCGAGGATACGCTGAACCGCGCGGCCAGAGCGGCGTTCGCTCGAGCGCCTTCAGCGACTACGGGCATGGTGGGGATGCACGCAGCTTTTCGTCACGCGGAAGCTCGAGCTTTGGTGGCGGAGGATTCCACGGCGGGGGATTCGGCGGGGGCGGATTCCACGGCGGCGGTGGTGGCGGGCGTCACTAGTCGAAGTCGTGATGCTCTTGGTTGATCGTAGAGTTTGAGAAATGGAGACAAGCGTTATGCGGCGAACGGAGCTGAACGTCGAAAAATCTCAATGGGCCAGTCTTCCGATACTAGCTGCGGCCGCTGTCCTTCTGGCGGGGTTCTTTCCCACCCGCTACATGGCGCAGCAACCAGGACAGAAAACATTTCCCTCACCGGAAGAGGCGAGCAAGGCATTCGTCACGGCCGCGCAGAATAACGACGAACAAGGGATGCTTGATATCCTCGGGCCCGACGGAAAGCAAATCGTTTCCTCGGGAGATGAAACCGAGGACGCCCAGAACCGCGCTAATTTCGTACAGAAATATGAGCAGATGCACCGCTTGGTGAAGGAACCGGACGGAACCGTGACATTGTATATCGGCGCGGAGAATTGGCCCGCGCCCATACCGCTCGTGAACAAAGACAGTCAGTGGTACTTCGACACCGAGGCTGGCAAGAGAGAGATTTTGTACCGGCGAGTGGGCCGGAATGAAATGTCAGCCATGATGGTTTGCCGGGAGGTGGTGGCGGCGCAAAAGGAGTACTACTCCACCCAGAACAATGAGTACGCCCAGAAAATCTTCAGTGATGAAGGGCAGCACAATGGCCTCTACTGGAAAGCCGCTGATAACGAACCCCAGAGCCCGATTGGGCCCCTGGTAGCATCGGCCGTTGCTGAAGGGTATGTGAAAGGGCAGGGCGGCCCTCCGACTCCTTACCGCGGCTACTACTACCGCATCCTGACGAGTCAGGGAAAAGGTGCCCCGGGCGGGGCGAAGAGTTACGTCGTAGACGGCAAAATGACTGGCGGCTTCGCTTTCGTGGCTTATCCGGCGGAATACAGGTCATCCGGCGTGATGACATTCATCGTGAACGAGGACGGAGTGGTGTACCAGAAGGATCTCGGCAAGAGTACCGAAGCGCTCGCCAAAGGCATGAAAGAATACAACCCCAATTCCACCTGGCAAAAGGTTGAAGACCAGCAGGCGCCGTAAGCACCAACGAAGCCCACGGTAGGGGCGCGACGGGCGCAGGACAACCCTCAGCTCCCACCTAGTCTACTGATCGGCGAGCGCCTGCATAGGCGATATCCGAGCGGCTCGCCGCGACGGCAGCAAACAGGCGGCGAGAGAAAACGCCGCGATAATGCCGGCCGAACCGGCGAGTATGGCAGGACTATGAGCGGGCACATCAAACAGAACCGCGCGCATGGCTTGGCCCGCCATCCATGCTCCGGCCAGGCCAAGCATCGTGCCGGCCGCGAGCAGTCGCAGGCCAAGCGATAGGAACTGACCACGAATCTGCTCCGGCCGCGCTCCTAAAGCCACACGCACGCCGATCTCACGGCGGCGCTGTGCCACGGCATAGCTCAGTACGCCGTAAGTGCCAATGGCTATGAGCAACAGAGCGATCCCGGAGAAGATTCCACCGAGCAGGGCCGGGGAGCGGCGCGCCGCCAGACTTTCGGCAATTCGCTCGTCCATCGATTGAAGCTCATTCACCGCCAATTCAGGGTCGATTTGCCGCGCCGACCGGCGGAGCGCCGACCCCAGTGAGTCCGGCGGAACGCTTCCCCTCACAGCCACAAAAATATTGTTCTCAGGCCGATAAATGTAGGGATAGTAGACGGCGCCTTGTGCGGCGTCTTCGGTGAGACCGGCTTGCTTGACGCTGCCCACCACGCCGACCACCGTGAAGGCCTCGGCATCAGGACCCGCTTCAGAACCTTGGAACAGGCGATGGCCCAGGGCGCTCGTGTGCGGCCAGTAGTAATGGGCAAAATCCTCGTCCACCACACAAAGTCGCACCCCCCGGCGCGAATCAGCGCCGGTGAGAAACCGCCCCGCGATCCGCGAGTAACCCATGGCGCGGAAGTAGTCGCCGGCAACGCCATACGAGTAGTTCCCACGGGGCGATTCGCCCGCTCTGAGAACATGCCCCACCACCGTGGCGGCACTTTTGCCGCTCGCGCCACTGAGGGGGATATTGTTGCTCGCGCCGGCGAACAGCACTCCAGGTTGATGGCTAAGTTCAGTCGTCAACCTCTCGGTGAACGCAAGGCCGGACTCGGGCGAGGGATACTTGTTCCCGACCAACGATATCTGACCCGCGATTACGTGATCGGACGCGAAACCCGGCGAGACGGCCATGGCGCGTTTGAGACTCAGCCCGAGCAGGCCCGTTCCAGCGCACAATACGAACGCCAGCGCAATTTGGGCGACGACGAAGGTATGGCGCAAGGTTTGGGCAGCGTGGCCAGCCGTTCCGCCTCGAGCTTCGGACTGCAGCCCGCTAGACGGCTGAACTCGAGCGTTGAACCAGGCGATTGGCGCTGCGAGCACGACGCCAAGGATGATGGCGGCTGCGACGGCGACCATTGCCAATCGGGCGTCGGCGTGGATGTGCGCGCCCAGGGGTAAGCGATCGGCGCCAAGCGCAGCCACGATGCGGATTCCGCCTATGCCTGCGGCGATTCCGAGCATTCCCCCTGCCAGTGTCAGCAGAGTAGTCTCGACCACGACTTCGGTCACGACATGTCGTCGGCTCGCCCCAAGCGCCTGCCGGACCGCGAGTTCCTTCGATCGCCCGCTGGCGCGGATGAGAAGCAGATTCATGAGATTGACGGCGCCGATCAGCAGAAGCGCGAGCACGCCTGCTTGCAGGAGCAAAAGAGTGGGACGGATGGCCGCCACTTGGTCGGCATGGAGCGGCACCACCAGAGTACGAAAGCCGGCATCCGCGATCATTTTGCCTTTGGGATCGTCCCGCTCCAGGGCCGCGTTCTGCGCGTCAATTTGCGACTGGGACTGCGCGAGAGTCGCTCCCGGTTTAAGCCGGGCGATCATTTGGATGACGTTCCCTCCCGAATGCCGCTCCGCAGGTAAGCGGTCTTCGGGCCGGGACGCCAGTGGGAAATATAACTGAGACTCGGAGGAGAGAAAGCGGAAGCCGGGAGGCAAGACGCCGATGATGGTTCTAGGATGACCGTCAGTCCGAATTTCCCGCCCGATCACGCGGCGGTCGGCGTTGAAATGCCGTCTCCAATAGGCGTCGCTCAGAATCGCGACGGCGTCAGTCTGATAGGTAGTCTCGGCGTCGGTGAAAACAGTTCCGAAAGCAGGACCGGCACCCAGGGTTGTGAAAAAATCCGGAGAGACGTTCGTGATCTGCTCGCGCTCAGTCGAGCCGGGCTCGCCAACAATCGACGTGCCAAAGCGGTAGATCGAGAGCGAGCTGAAAGCGGGAATTCGACCGCGGCGCTCGTAATAGTTGGTCACCGAGGAACCATCGCGCTCCACGCTTGCTTTCGGGTAGGTGTTGTACATCGTCACCAGCCGGGCGGGGTTCGGAAAGGGTAGCGGACGGATCAGTATGGCGTCGATCACGGCAAAGATGGTGAGATTCGCGCCAAGACAGAGGGCGATCGTCAGCAGGGCGGTGGCCGTGAAGGCGGGTGTCTTTCGGAGTAACCGGGCAGCGTAGCGCAGCTCCCTCGCGAGCTCATCGAAGAGGTAAAGGCCGCGCGCCTGGCGGCAGTCTCCCTTGACCGCATCAAGGCCGCCAAGCTCCATGCGAGCACGGCGGAGCGCTTCTTCCCGCGGCACGCCGGAGCGCATCAGGTCTTCGGCGTATTGCTCGATGTGGAAGCACAGCTCCTCACTCATGCCGGCTTCAAAGTCACGCCGCGAGGTCACCACGCCGAACAGAGAACGAACGCGCTGAAACACCTCACACCTCCTCTGAAGTCGTGCTCATAGCCGCGGCGATCGCGGAAACCAGCCGGTTCCAGCCGGCGGTCTCCTCGCGAAGGCGACGCCGTCCGGCGGCAGTCAGGGTGTAGTACTTCGCCCGCCGGTTGTTCTCGCTCTGCCCCCACTCCGCGGCGATAAGGCCAGAGTGCTCCAGCCGGTAGAGCGCCGGATACAGAGACCCTTGCGGAATCTCGAGGGCATCGCCCGAGATCTGCCGGATGCGCACCAAGACGCCGTATCCGTGCAGCGGCTTCAAGGAAACCGCCTTAAGGATCAGCATGTCGAGGGTGCCTGGAAGCAAATCCGCCGTTTTGCGCAAAATTTCCACCTCCTAGCCTGTCTAGGGGACTATATCTTAGCTCTCCTAGTTTGACAAGGGGTACGTTCGGTGAGTCGGGGCATTTCGACTGGACTTCCGGTTTTGTCCTGCCTGACGACGGGGTCGTCGCGTTATTGTCTGAAGCATCGTTGTCGTATTTATGAAACTGGGCAAAGTGGGTTCGGACCTGGATCGAAGCGACGACTCCGAGCGGCACGTTTTCAAGTTTAGGGCGGAGCCAGCCTCTTGAAGCCAGCCGTGCCGGAATTAAGGTAAAATCCTAGCATGCTCGTCGTGATGAAACCCGTGGCGACCGAAGAAGACGTCGCCCAGGTCTGCCGCAAGATCGAGTCGATGGGCTTTCGCCCGCACCCCATGCCGGGCGCGCACCGCACCGCCATCGGGATCACCGGCAATCCCGGGCCGCTCGAGCCGGCGGAATTCGAGAGCCTTTCCGGTGTCGCCGAGGCCATCCCGGTTTCAAAGCCCTACAAGCTGGTCAGCCGGGAATTGAGGAGAGAGAACTCGATCATCACCATCGGCCCGCCGGAGGCCGGCGTGACGGTGGGCGGCGCCGAGCTCGCGATCATCGCAGGACCCTGCGCGGTCGAGAGCCGTGATCAGATCTTCGCCGCCGCCGAACGCGTGCAGCGCGCCGGCGCCCGGATGCTGCGCGGAGGGGCCTTCAAGCCCCGCACGTCGCCTTACGCGTTTCAGGGAATGGGCGAGGAGGGCCTGCAACTGTTGGCCGAGGCCCGGCAGGAGTTCGGGCTGCTGATTGTGACCGAGACCATCGACCCCGAAAACTGCGATCTGGTGGAGCAATACGCCGACGTGCTTCAGGTGGGCGCGCGCAACATGCAGAACTTTTCCCTGCTGAAGCGCGTGGGGCGCTCGAAAAAGCCGGTGCTGCTGAAACGCGGCCTGTCCGCCACCCTGGAAGAATTTCTGATGGCCGCCGAGTACATCCTGTCCGAGGGCAATTACAACGTGATCCTGTGCGAGCGCGGCGTGCGCACTTTTGCGGACCACACCCGCAACACGCTGGACCTGTCTGTGATTCCGGCGGTGAAGAGCGCCTCGCACCTCCCGATCATCGTGGACCCGAGCCACGGCACCGGCAAGCGCGACAAGGTGCTGCCGCTCGCGCGCGCCGCCGTAGCGGTGGGGGCGGACGGCCTGATCGTGGAAGTGCATCCGGACGCCGACCACGCGCGGTCTGACGGCTACCAGTCGCTTTACCCCGATCAGTTCGAAGAGCTCATGCGGGAGATCACGCCGATCGCAGCGGTGCTGGGCAGGACCACATCGTTGTCGCCAGCGGAGTCACCGGCCGAGCTCGAGGCGCGCCACTGAGCCGTGTTCCTTAAGCCATCGCCGGGGCCAGGCGCGATCGAGCGGAATACGTGGGCCATCCTGCCGGCCGCCTGTCTCCTGCTCACGCTCAACGCCGCCTGCACGAAGAAGAATCCCCCGCCCCAACCCTACCTGGCGTTCGTGGCCAATCACGGGTCGAACACCGTGGCGGTCGTGAATCTCGCGACCTTCCGCGTGATCCGCTCCATCGCGGTGCCGCCGGGCCCGACGCAAGTGATCGCGCGACCGGGCAGCCCCGAACTCTACGTGCTGAGCGCTTCGGGCAGCGTCAGCGTGATCGGCGATCCCGACCTGCGCGTAACGGCCACGCTTCCGGTCGGTCCCGCGGGCACCACCGCCGCCAACCTTGTGCTTGCGCCCGATGGGAGCCGGGCGGCGGCCAGCGACTCCGCCGGCACGATTGCGATTGTCGACTGCATGACGTGGACCGTGGCCGGACGCGTCAAGGTGGGCGGCGACCTGTCCGGCCTCGCGTTCACGCCTGACGGCAAGACGCTCGTGGCCGCGGACCGTGCCGGTAATCGCCTGGTGTTTGTCGACGCGCCGACAGCTAAAGTCCTGGGTGAAGTTCAGGTGGGCAAGTCTCCGGGTCCTATGGCTATGCTGCCCGACGGCAGCAAACTGTTCGTGGCCGACACCGGCGAGCCCAAAATCTCGGCGGTCGACGTCGCCTCGCGCCAGGTGCTTTCTCACCTCGAACTCGCTTCCGACCCCGTGGGCCTGGTGTTGAAGCCCGACGGCGGCGAGCTCGTGGCGTTCAGCCGCGACTCGGCCACCTTGACGCTTCTCGATACCTTCCACGACGACGTGGAGGAAGACCGGCCCATTTCGACCGGCAAAACGCCGGTGGCGGCAGTGCCGACGCGCGACTCCACGAAGCTTTACATCCTCAACAGCGGACCCGAGGGCGGCTCCGTCCAGGGGATCGACTTGCAGAATCGCGCGCCCCTCGGCACCACCTACGTGGGTGCGGCGCCTGCGGCCATCGCCCTGACGCCGGATGAGCGCTACCTGGCCGTTGCCGCCACCGGCGCCTCCAGCCTCGCCGTGCTCGGCACCAGCCCTCTCAATCCGAAGCCGAAAGTGCCGGGAACGCCCTTGCCCCTGATCACCACAATCCCGGTCGGCGCCGGGCCCGTAGCCGTGGCCATTCCAGGGTGGCTCGCCGAGTAAAGCCGCGAGCACTACGCCGGCTCGGGGATCACCACCCGATCTCTTCCTCTGTAATTGTGAAAGTTAGCCAGCCATCTTGAGGAACTACTTGAAGTGGGATGGCGCTCGACCACACCGACACCTGGAAGCTCAGGTCGCGACCGGCTGCGGCGCCCAGCAGACTGAAGTCCGCCCGGAGTTCGAAGACCTGATCGAGCTCCAGCGCGAGTCCGGCGCCCGGATCCTCGCGCTGGCCGGCGCGTTCAACCCATCGCTCGCTCGAAATCAGCTTGCCGGCCGTTGTGCGAGCGTCCACTTGCAGGGTCTGCTGGCCTTCCAGCGTGATACGGATCTCAAAGTCGGGGTGGAGCTGCACGCTCTCGCGGTTCAAATCGAGGCGCAGGTAGAACGCCGAACCGCTGTAGCCGTAATAGACCATGTCGAGGGCGGGCGGCGGCCCGTGCATGGCGTCCGAGCGGACGGCGGGCCGGTAGACGCCGGCGCCCAGCCACTCGAAGTAGTTTGACACCACGCCGTCAATCACCGGCGCGATCTCGCCCGCCGGCGCCACGTTCAGAGGCTCGCCGCGCGGACGCTTGAGCGGTACGGCCAGTTCGCCGGGCGGTGAAGAGCCCAGCAAGCCATAAATGTTGCTGAGGTGCTTGCGATAAAGGCGATCGAACTCCTCGTCGTTTTCGGTCGAGTGTTCGGGCCCATACCACCAGTTCCAATCGCTGCCCTCGGCGATGAAAAGCTCCTGCCGGGCCCAGGCAAGTTTCTGCGGGTCGAGGCCCGGCCGGGACGCATTGGCGGCGAAGAATTCGCGCGCGTCGGACAGCAGGTCCCAGGCGCGATTGTCCTCCTCCGCGCCGATCCAGACGTCGAAGTTGCCGTCGATCCAGGACCCCGGCACGACATGCGGAATCCGCCCTGCTTCTGCGACCTCCAGGGCCTCACTGGCGGTGATCGCGCGGATTTCGGGATCAGCCGCCAGCATCCCGTAAAACGCCCGCAGGAACGGCCGCCCGTTCGACCGGTAAAACTCCCAGCAGTTTTCGCCGTCAAGGATCACGGAGACCACGGCGGGCCGCGAACCCGTGCTGCGGCCTGCCTGGCGGATTCGCTCGAGCAGCGAACGCGCAGCCGGCGTGGGGTCCATGCTCGAGTAAACGAATCCAATCAGGTCTGAGATCTCGTGGTCGCGGAAGAAGATGCTGATCGCCCCGCCCGCGGTCGAGATAGTGTGGGGGCGGTACACCTCCGCGCCCCCGATCATGGTTCCGTCGGCCTGCCGGCGGATGCCCAACCCGATCGAGCGGCTCAGCACCACTTCGTCGCTTGCCGTCCAGAGAAAACCCTCCGCCGCCGCCAGGCTCAAAACCTCTTCCGACAGGCTCCCTTCGCTCGGCCACAGCCCGCGCGGTTCGCGCCCGAAGACCTGGCGATACAGCTCGCGTGCGGATCGAAGCTGGGCTTGGGCGTCATCCGGATGCCGGAAGCGCCGGCGGGGCAGCGGCACGCCCGGGTGCGATTCGTAAGCGATGGCGTTGTCACACAGCAGCGGCAGGATCGGGTGATAGAAAGGCGAGGTCGAGATCTCGACTCGGCCCTCGTTCTGGGCCACGCGATGTTCTTCAAGTACTGCTTGAATAAGCTCGATTTCCTTCTTGCGCAGCAAAAGCTTATCGTCTCTGGCAAATCCCCTTCCCTTGGCGGCCAGACGCCGGATGTCGGCGTCGGATTCGAGCCACAATTCGTCAAACCAGGCGAGTTGCGACAAAACCTGAAGGTCGCGCAGCTCGGGGTCCGAGAACGCCCCCGCCAGCCGCGAGCCGTATTCCCAGGGTTTGGCCTTCTCATAGAGTTCGCGGAAGCGCGGATACCGGTAAAGCAGATTCTCGTGGTTCAACTGAAAGGCGTAGTGCAGCAGCCGCTCGCGTTCTCCCTCTGACAACTCCGCCACGCGCTTGAATGCCAGGTCGAACGATTCCTCGCGCGCGTCGCCGCGGGCGTAATCCTGCAATTGCGCGATCAGCGAAGGGACCAGGTTGATGGTGACGTGCACCTGCGGAAAGGCCCGTAGCTCCGCCGCCATGCCGTAATAGTCCTTCAAGGCATGCAGCCGCACCCACGGCATGGTGTAGCAGTCTTCGACCAGATCCTTGTAAAAGGGCTGGTGTTGATGCCAAAGCAGCATCAGATAAGTGGTGGACATGAACTAGGGAAGGGTCCTTCTCCTGCTCTTGCGACGCCTCGCGGATTGGATCGCGTATGCTAGCATGAGTTGAGACCCGAGGCCGGCCACGGGCGGCTCAAGCGCGGCACGGACGATGGCTTCCCGGTCACACCGATCATGCGGATTCTGACCCGCTACATTCTCAAGGAAATCGTCTCGCACTCGCTGATCGGCCTGCTCGCCTTCACCTTTGTAATCTACATCCCACGCATCGGCCAATTGCTGGAACTGGTGGCGCGCCGGAATCTGGCTTTCAGCACGGTTGTGCTTCTGTTTCTCGCGCCCGTGCCCGCCATCCTCGTGCTGACGATTCCCATGGCCGTGCTGGTTGGCATCCTGCTCGGCTTGAGCCGCATGGCCGCCGACGGCGAGGTGATCGCGGCGCGCGCCGTGGGCGTCGGCACCTCGCGTTTTGCGCGTCCGGTGCTCGCCTATGCCTGCCTGGGATGGCTTCTGGCCTCGGCGATGAGCCTGGTCCTGGCGCCGCGGTCCAACCTCGAGCTCACTCGCAAGGAAATCCAGATCCGGAACAGCCAGGCCGCCTACGAAATCGAGCCGCGCGTTTTCATCGAGCAGTTTCCGAAGCTGCTGATGTACGTTCAGGACCTCACGCGCGACCGCTGGCACGACGTCTTCATCGCCGACACCAGCACTCCCGGCTCGCCGAAGGTGACCTTAGCGGAAAGCGGCACCCTTGTCAACGACGCCCGCACCGGTGACCTGATCCTCCACCTCGAGCACGGCGCAACGCACGAGTTCGATCCGCAGAACCAGTCGCGTTATTCGGTGTCCCGCTTTGACGAAACGGACATTCCGCTGCCGCCGCCACAGAGCGAGGAGACCGGTCCCGGACGGCTCTCGCCCGCCATGCAGCCCGTCGGCACACTGCTCGCCGCGGCCCGGAGTTCGACGGACCCGCAGGAGCGCCGTGCCGCCCAGGTGGAGCTGCACAATCGCCTGGCGCTGCCGGTGGCCTCGCTGGTGCTCGCGCTCGTCGGAATCCCGCTCGGACTCTTCAGCCGCAAGGGCGGCAAAGCCGTCGGCGTGATGGTGACCATCCTGCTGGTTTTCATCTATTACATCCTGATGGCGCTCGGATTCAGCCTCGCCAAGGAGGGACGCGTCTCCCCCTTAATGGGCTTGTGGATGGCGAACGTGGTGTTCGCCCTGGCGGGCACGGTGATGCTGGTGCAGCTTGGCCGCGTACGCCCGTGGGTCCAGCGCCTGCAGGAGGCGTTCGCCGAGCTCGGCCGGGGGTTCCATCGCTTGCGCCGCAAGGCTCGCAAGCCCCTGGCCTTCGTGGTGCCTTCCCCGATTCGAACGCCCGGCAGCCGCATGTTCCAGATCCTCGACATCTACGTGATGCGAAGCTGGCTGTTCTATTTTGTCCTGCTGCTCGTCACCTTCGCCGGAATCTACATGGTGTTTGACTTCTTCCAGCTTCTCGGCGACATCGTGAAGAACCACGCCCGGCCCGGCCTGGTGTTTGACTACTACCGGTACCTGTTCCCCTACGTCGTTTACCTGCTGCTGCCCTTGAGCGTGCTCATGGCCACGCTGGTGAATTTCAGCCTGCTGACCAAGAGCAGCCAGATCACGGCCATCAAGGCCATTGGAGTCAGCCTTTACCGGATTTCGCTGCCCGTCCTGGCCCTGGGAGGACTGCTGAGCGCAGGCATGTTCGTGCTCGGCGATCAGTATCTGCCCGAGACCAATCAGCGCCAAAGCGCGTATCGCAACGAGATCAAGGGCCGTCCACCGCAGACCTACTTCCGGCCCGACGTGCAATGGATCTTCGGCCAGTCGAGCCGCGTTTACAACTACCGCTTCTTCGACCCCGACCACAACGTCTTCGCCAACCTCTCGGTGTTTGAATTCGATCCCGCCGGATTCACCATAACCCGGCGCATCTACGCGCAGCGCGCCTTCTGGGAGCCCCACATCCAAGGCTGGGTGCTCGAAGACGGCTGGGCCCGCGATCTCCAGGGTAGCAGGGTGATGGCTTACCGCACTTTCGCTGTCACAACCTTCAAAGAACTGGGCGAGCCCCCGGAATACTTCAAGAAAGAGGTGAAGACTTCGGAGCAAATGAGCGCCACCGAGCTGCGCGTCTACATCCAGGAACTCCGCCAAAGCGGATTCGACGTGGTGCCGCTCTCGGTGCAGTTGAATCGCAAATTCTCCTACCCGCTGATCGCCTTCGTGGTGGGCCTGATCGGCATTCCCTTCTCCTTCACGGCCGGACGCAAAGGAGCCCTGACCGGAATCGCAGTGAGCATCGCCATCGCCATCGTCTACTGGTCGGTCTCAAGCCTCTTTGAAGCCATGGGCAATCTCGGACAACTCCCTCCCGCCGTCGCCGCCTGGTCGCCGGACGTGCTGTTCGCGGTGGGAGGGGTCTACGCGCTACTGCGCGTCCGGACGTGACGGGCAAGTGACAAGTGGCGAGTGGCCGCGAGTGGCGAGTGGCGAGTGACAAGCCAGCCGCTGCGCGTCAAAACGTAGGGGCGACCCGGCGGGTCGCCCTTACGCCGTCGCGAGAATCAGCCTGGGATTTCTCGTGGTAGGGGCGCTGCTTGCCGCGCCCAGCGCCGGTAGGAACTCGTAGGCAGACGTACGGGAGTCCCGGGAGTTCAGTCACCGGGATGTACTGGCGGCCAGTCTCTGCAAAGAACGCCCGTCCGGCCGTATCCTCGGGTGGGCCCAAGTGCACCACTCGCCGGAAGTAGCTTTCGAGCGCCTCAAGGCTCCGGCGTTGGTATTCCTTAAGTTGAATCATCCTCATGCTTCCGTAGGGGCGATCCGGCGGGTCGCCCCTACGTGTTTTCGAGAACGGCTTCGATGTCACCATCCCCGGTGGGTCGCCCAACACCATCCCCGGTGGGTCGCCCCTACGTCTTGATCTGGTAAGACACCCGTCGGAACACCACTGCTTCGTGCTTGAGCCGCGCTGCACCCAGGCGGCAACCCTTCGCCGTAAATCAGCACGCAGACCGCTGCTCTGCGGATGCGGCGGCAGCGCACGGAGGACATCACCCGTCAAAACATTGCCACCTTTCGGCCGCGTGTCTGGAAGCATTCTACTTCACCGCACGGCCGCAATGCAGGGGCAGTGCGGCGGGCAGGCAGGCCGTCGACACAGGTGAGGGTGTATCCACGGCCTGTTGCGAGTGTTTGCCGGTCAAGGAAAACTGGGACTATGTAGCCTCGAACCTAGCCCGAGGTTGGCCCGGGATAAGCCCTTTGAAATCCGCGCGCCGGACGGACGCTTGTTGCGGAGCTCTAAACAGAGCCACTGAAGCCCGCGCGAACCTTCCGCAGCGACTCACGGCAGCGGCTCGCGGCGGTCGGCTTCGGTCGCGGCGAGCTTTGCCGCTCTCGTGAGTTCAACCCGCTGCAAGGTCGGCCTTCCGCAAGTTGGGCGTAGCAATTTGTAAGTTCCGCCTGGCGACTCGTAAGTTAGGCATGTCGGCGCGCCGACAGTGGTCTGGAATCGGCTATAATTCGGCGTTTCGGCAATCATGACTTTCAAAGGAGCATTCATGCGAGGACGGCAACCAGGGTGGGCAGGGTATCCAGGGGAGCGGCCCAGACATCAACGGCGCGACTTCCTGAAGCAAGTGGCGCTAGGCGCGGCGGGGTGGGCGGCTGCGGGCCTGCCCTCGATCGAGCGCTCATGGGCGGACCCGGCCGCGATTGCGCGCGCCAAGGGGCCCGGCCGGCCGGCGGCAAAGTACGAACCCACCTGGGAGTCGCTCAGCCAGTACCAGGTGCCGGACTGGTATCGCGACGCCAAGTTCGGCATCTTCCTGCACTGGGGCGTCTACTCGGTGCCGGCGCATGCGAGCGAGTGGTATCCGCGGCTCATGTACCGCCGCGAGGACCCGGTGTTCGAGTGGCATCGCCAGCACTGGGGTCCGCAGTCGACGTTCGGGTACAAGGACTTCATCCCGATGTTCAAGGCCGAGCATTGGGATCCGGCGGAGTGGGCGGCGCTGTTCAAGCGCGCGGGCGCCAAGTACGTGGTCCCGGTCGGCGAGCATCATGACGGCTTTCCCATGTACAACTGCCACTCGACGGACTGGAACGCGGCCAAGATGGGTCCGCGGCGAGATGTGGTGGGCGAACTCAGCCGCGCCGTGCGCGAGCAGGGCCTGAAGCTCGGCGTCTCATCGCATCGCGCCTTCGACTGGTCGTACTACACGTTCGAGAAAGACTTTGACACTGACAATCCAAAGTACTCAGGGCTTTATGGTAAGCCGCACGCCCCGACGCCGCTGATCCCGACCGACGACAAGGGCGAACTGCGCCAGACGGTGCCGCCCGAGTATCTCAAGGACTGGTTCGCGCGCACCACGCAGATCGTGGGCGATTACCAGCCGGACCTGATGTGGTTTGACTTCGGCTTCGAAGGCCCCGAGTGGGAGCCTTACCGCAAGGCGTTCGGCGCCTACTACTACAATCGGGCCGAGGCGTGGCAGCGCGGGGTCGTGTTGAACTATAAGCATGAGGCGTATCCGCCTTATGCGGCTGTACTTGACATCGAGCGCGGGCTGCTTGACAAGGTACCGAAGTATCCCTGGCAGACCGATACGTCGGTGGGCTGGAAGTCATGGGGTTATATCGAGGACGAGAACTACAAATCGCCAGGCCTGATCGTGCACGAGCTGGTCGACATCGTGAGCAAGAACGGCTGCCTGCTGCTCAATGTCGGGCCCCGTCCCGATGGCCGTATTCCCGAACCGGCGGCGGAGACTTTGCGGCAGATCGGCGACTGGCTGGCCGTGAATGGCGAGGCCATCTACGGGACGCGTCCGCTAGGGCTGACGTACGGCGAGGGTCCGACCGAATTCAAGGCGGGCCAATTCGGCGAGAGCGGCGAGCCGCAATTCACCACCCAGGACTTTCGCTTTACGCAGCGCGGCAATGACGTCTACGCCATCGCGCTGGCCTGGCCGGACGCGTCCGTGAAGATCACGTCGCTCGGCTCGGGCACGGTGGCCGGCCTGCCTCAGAAGTCCATCTCGTCCGTACACCTGCTCGGCTCGGACCAACGGCTGGGTTTCACGCACACCGATGAAGCCCTGGTCATCGAAAAACCGGATAAGAAGTCAACGGATTACGCCTATGTCTTCAAGATTATCTTGAATGGCTGATGGCGGGTGGGCCATCGTGTGAGCGCGACACCCGCAGGGCGGGTGTGCTCAGCGGCACATCTCGGTCACGAGAGCGTCCCGGCGCTTCAGCGCGATGCCGTCGACCGCGGCCAACACGCGACCATACCCGGCCAGTGCAATCCCGTCCAACACCAGAAATCCGAGTCCGCACCATGCCAGGTTGCCGGTCAGGTGCGAGAGAAGGTAAAGGCAGATGGCCAATCCGGCCAGCACCACTTGGACTCCCAGGCTGACCAAGATCGATACGCCCGAGGTCTGCTGGCGCCGCATCTGGCCGAACTTGAGCTTGCGCGGAAAGTAGAGAGACATGAGGTTTCCGACCGCCAGGTTCACGACGAGCGCGAAAACGGCACCCTCCAGCGTCAGAAGCACGATCGCGGCCCTCACCGGTCCCACCACCACCCAGTCGAGCACCGCGACCAGCAGCATCTCCGCCGCGACCATCAGGGTGTGCAGGAGGTTTTTCGCCACCAGCACATCACGAAAGCGGATGGGCGCGGCGAACAGCACGGACACGCCGGCCCCGTCGTACCCGAGGTTGTTATAGGTGAATCCCACGAGAAGGAGCATTACGTACCCGATGCTCAAGGGGAAGACCGTGGAGCCGGAGCGCATGAAGGACGGCTCGGTGCCCTGCCCCTTGTTCAGGCTCATGACGATCACCAGGACGAATGGAACAGCGAGCGTAAAGAACATCGTGGTGTTGCGCAGCAGATATCGAAGGTCTTTTTCGAGCAGCGCCGCCACCGTCGGCGACAGACCCGCCACGCTCCAGCCCGCGCGCACCTTGGTTGGCCGGCCGGCGGCCTCCACACGGCTCTCGCTCACGTTTTCGCCCCGGTATTCCGCGCGCAGGCGGAGCGAGAGCAGCCCGCCAAGTACGCCGCAAACGGCTAGAAGGCCTGCGAGGTCCGCGAGCGCGCCCGCGGATCCACCGGCGTGCCCCGTCGTGATCATCGAAGCTGCCAGGCCGGGCGGTAAGGCGTGACCGTAAGGAGCGAGCCGGACCAGCTTAGGCACGGCGCCCTTGCCGTAGCGGCGCGTCAGAGGCCCGGTAAGCTGAAAGCTGAACATCAGTAAGAGAAAAACCAGCCCAAGGATTTCCCGAGTGCGGCGCTTCGCCAGCCAGTGGCTGAGCCAGGCAAAAATCGCGCGGTTGAGGAGCAAGTTGAAGAGCGCGAAGGCGAGCAGGGCCGGCGCCGCCCACAGTGCCGCGCCCGGGGAGGCCACGGCGATGCCGGCGAGCATTGCCAGCAGCCAATAGAGGGCGGCCACCGCCACCGGGTCGAAGATTCCGTGCGCGAGCGCCAGGAGTACGAAGGCGGAATAACGGAGCGGGAAGCGCAGCAGCGAGCCGGGATCGGACTCCGCGCCGAAGCCGGAAACGAAAATCGGGAGCATCAGCCAGATGAGGAAGATGCCCCAGATCTCACCGGGAAGAATGAAGGGTTTGCCGGTGTGGACGGCGTACCAGCTTCCCAGGCCAAACAGCGGCCCAAAACCGAGCGCTACGATCCCGACGGCAAAACCTCCGATGATCTTCGATACGAGGTCGGCCTTGCCGCGGCGCGTGCGCAGGCCGTTTACGAACAACCGCCAGCGCAGCCAGCCGACCAGCCGGACCTGCTCCTGCCGTGCCGGTGCGAGGGTCATTGCGGTCATTCCAGCCACGAAAGTTCAGGCTCGGCGCTGCGCTCGCCGCCCACGATATCCAGAAAGATCTGCTCCAGGCTGAGCTTCTGACCGTCGTCGTGGCGCGCCGCTACACCGGACCGGAGTTCGTCAATCGAACCCTGCGCCACCAGCGCCCCGCGATGAATAATGGCCACGTGGCTGCACAGGCGCTCGACAATCTCGAGCACGTGTGAAGTCAGGAAGATGGTGGCGCCGCGCATGATCATGCGATTCAACATGGCCTTCAGGGTGCCGGCGGCAATGGCGTCCACGCCCTCGAAAGGCTCGTCAAGAAACAGGACCTTGGGCCCGTGGATCACGGCCGCAGCCATGGCGAGCTTCTTCTTCATTCCGTGGGAGTAGTCCACGATCAGCGTCTTCGGCCGGTCCGCCAGGCTCATGAACTCAAGCAGTTCCTGCGCGCGCTCGGCGGCGGTGGCGCGAGCGAGCCCGTACATCCGGCCCGCGAAGTTCAGGTACTCAGGTCCGGTCAGGCGGTCAAATAAGGCGAGCCCTTCAGGAACCACGCCAATCTGGCTCTTGACGCCGATGGGATCGGCCGCGAGGTCAATGCCGAGAATACGGATCCTGCCCGCGGTCGGCTCGAGCAGGCCCGTGAGCATCTTGATGGTGGTCGATTTCCCGGCGCCGTTCGGCCCGAGGAATCCGAAGAACTGGCCGGCCTCCACGCGGAGATTGACGTCGCGGACGGCCTCGAGGTCGCCGAACCGGCGCGTGAGTCCTTCGGTGTCGATGGCAAGATTGTTCATTGTCGGCGCGCCGACATTAGCACAGCCGGCGACAGAGACGCAAACGCCTGCAAGCGGGCTGTGGGGGTGCGGCTTGCCATACCCCTACTCGCCAACCGGCGTCCGGCGCGGAGCGAACAACAGCCCCGACCAGTCTGCGTCGATGGCCGCTACTTTGTAATCGACCAGGCCCGCGGCCAAAGCCGTGGTGCGGATCAGAGTCTCGTTCACATCTGAGGCGAGAGGCGACGTCCGCTTGGGCCACGCGATCCAAAGCCGGCAGCAGATCGCCCTTACCACTTGCCGGGCTACGGAGTCGATCTGCGAGATCAGTTCGGCCGCCGAGCGTACAAACCAGATCGTGACGCCGGTCGAGGGAGTAATCCGATGACTGAACTGGACGCCGGCCGGCAGGGGATCGAGAATCTCAACAAACAGATCATGTTCCTGGAGCAAGGCTATGGAACTATTAGGCTTGATTCCTAGCTTCTTTGCGAGCGGCGTGCCTGAGTACCCCGCCAGGTTCGAGCCCGGGATCGCTGGGTTCGCCGGAGGATGGGCAATGATCCGCTTCACTCTCTTCGCGACGGTGGCCCATGTTGCGTAAGCGGCGTCAGGCAGCACCTGGCGAACGCGCTCGACCTTGGACGCTTCCCCGCCCGCGAAGACGAGAGGAATCTCGCGAGTCTGTCGGCCGGTTCGCAGCGCCACGGCGAGATCGCGTCCCTGCATCGGAAGGCGGTCCAGGCTGACCACCAGAGCCTTGGGCGGGGCATCGCGGAGTCGCTTGAGAATTTGCGGCCCGCGGTGGCGGTCGACTTCAAGTGTTACTTGAAACCCTGCCCTGCGCAGAAGCCGGGCGCGCTCCCTTCCCTCGTCGGCGTTCCAATGGATCAGGACGACGGTCATCAATCTCCGACCAGCACCGCCCGGCTGTCAGGCTGTCTCGCGCGAGATCCAGTCCGCTGGATGGATGTTGCCACGCCGGCGTTCAAGCGATACATTAAGCGGGCGCAGTAAGCAGCGCCCCTACGCCGTGGAATACATTTTCTTGCCGCCTTCAGCCTCCTCGTGTTTCAACGCGGCCTGCGCCGCCGCCAGGCGTGCGATGGGCACGCGATACGGTGAGCAGCTCACGTAATTGAGGCCCGCCTCGGCGCAGATCTCGATCGACGACGGATCGCCGCCGTGCTCGCCGCAGATGCCAACCTTCAGGTTGGCGCGCGCCTTGCGGCCTTCGGCAGTCGCGATCCTGAGCAATCTGCCGACACGCTTGGGATCGAGCTGGGCAAACGGATCGCTCGGCCAGATCTTCTGCTTCACATACGCCGCGATGATCTTCGCGCAGTCGTCGCGCGAGAGGCCGAACGTGGTCTGCGTGAGGTCGTTGGTGCCGAAGCTGAAGAACTCGGCCTCGCCCGCGATCTCTTCAGCCGTAAGCGCCGCCGCCGGCAGCTCGATCATGGTGCCCACCAGGTACTCGACCTTCACGCCTTTCTTGGCGAACGCGTCTGCGGCCGCCTTATTGACGATCTCCTTCTGCAAGGTGAGCTCCTTCACGTCCCCGACCAGCGGGATCATGATCTCGGGCCGGGCGTCGATGCCCTGTTTCTTGCAGTCGCAGGCCGCCTCGAATATGGCGCGAGCCTGCATCTCGGTGATCTCGGGGTAGAGGATGCCGAGGCGGCAGCCGCGCAGCCCGAGCATGGGATTGAACTCATGCAGCCCTTCAACAATCTCCAGCATCTTTTTGGCCTGACTGAGCTTCGCACCCTTCTTGCCGGTCGCCTCCAAGACGGCGACTTCCACCATCAGTTGCTCGCGCTTGGGCAGGAACTCGTGCAAAGGCGGATCGAGCGTGCGGATGGTGACCGGCAGTCCGTTCATCGCCTTGAAGAGCCCGAAGAAGTCTTTGCGCTGCATGGGCAGGAGCTTGGCGAGCGCGGCGCGCCGCTCCTTCTCGAGCGCCTTGGCCTCCTTGGGATCGCCCGTCTCCTTGCAGGCCATGATCATGCGCTGGACGTGCGGCAGGCGGTCCTGGGCGAAGAACATATGCTCGGTGCGGCACAGGCCGATGCCCTCCGCGCCGAACTTGCGGGCCACGGTGGCGTCACGCGGAATGTCGGCGTTGGCCCTCACCCCGAGCTTGCGATGCTCGTCCGCCCACTTCATGAACTCGGCGAAGGCGCCGCTCGAGGGATCGGGCTCCTTGGTGGGCACCTCGCCGAGAGCCACCCGGCCGGTCGAGCCATCGAGCGCGATCCAGTCGCCTTCCTTGACCACCAGCTTCCCGACCCGCAGCTCCTTCTTCTTCTCGTCCACGTCGCATTCGCCGGCACCCGCCACACAGGGCTTGCCCATGCCGCGCGTCACCACGGCCGCGTGCGAGGTCATGCCGCCGCGCGAGGTCAGAATCCCCTGCGCCACTTCCATGCCGTGGATGTCGTCGGGCACCGTTTCGCCGCGCACCAGGATCACGGGCCACTTCTTGCCCTGCTCCACGGCATCGTCGGCGGTGAAGACGACGTGCCCCACCGCGGCTCCAGGAGACGCCGGCAACCCATTGGCGATCACATTCAAACCCTTGGATTCATCAAGCACTGGATGAAGAAGCTGGTTGAGTTGCTCGGGCTCCACCCGCTGCAGAGCCTCTTTGGTTGTGATCAGTCCTTCCTTCGCCATGTCCACCGCGATCTGCACCGCCGCCGGACCCGTGCGCTTGCCGCTGCGCGTCTGCAGCATGTAGAGCTTGCCTTCCTGGATGGTGAACTCGAAGTCCTGCACGTCGCGGTAGTGCTGTTCGAGGCGGGTGGTAATCTCGCGAAGCTGGCTGTAGGCCTCGGGATTTACCTTTCCGAGCTCGGTGATGGGTACCGGAGTGCGTACGCCGGAGACCACGTCCTCGCCCTGGGCGTTCATCAGGAACTCGCCATAGAACTCCTTGGCGCCGGTCGCCGGGTTGCGGGTGAAGCCTACGCCCGTACCCGACGTCTCTCCCATGTTGCCGAAGACCATCGCCTGGACGTTCACCGCCGTGCCCAGATCGTCGGCGATCCGGTTCATGCGGCGGTAGGTGGCCGCCCGCGGGTTGTACCAGGAGCGGAAGACCGCCTCAATGGACATGGCGAGCTGGGTGCGCGGCTCCTGCGGAAAATCCTTGCCGGCCTCCTTCTTCACTACTTTCTTGTAGTCGGCGATCACCTGTTTGAGATCGTCGGCCGTCAGGTCCGTGTCGAGCTTCACGCGGCGCTTCTTCTTCTGGCCGTCGAAAACGTGCTCGAACTTGCTTTTGTCGATCTCGAGCACGACGTTGCCGAACATCTGAATGAACCGGCGATAGCTGTCGTAGGCCCAGCGAGGATTGCCCGACTTCGTGGCGAAGGCCTCGGCGATCGTGTCGTTCATGCCGAGATTCAGGATGGTGTCCATCATTCCGGGCATGGAAAACTTGGCGCCCGAGCGCACCGAGACGAGCAGCGGTTTTTCGGGATCGCCGAGCTCGAGGCCCGCCTCTTTTTCGAGCCTTTCGAGGGCCTTCGAATACTCCCGGGTGATGGCTTCCGGAGTCTTATTGCCGGCTTCGAAGTAGGCCCGGCAGGCGGAAGTGGCGATGGTGAATCCGGGGGGAACGGGCAGCCCGGCGTTGGTCATTTCCGCAAGCCCGGCGCCCTTGCCGCCGAGCACGTCCTTCATATTGCCGTTGCCTTCAGCCTTGCCGCCGCCGAAGAAATAAACGTATTTGTCCATAAGAAGCTCCTTTCGAGTCCTTCCAATGTCGACGCGCCGACATTGGCCCTGCATGGGCGCAGCAAGCGGCGCCAGTCTGCATGGGCGCGGCAAACAGCGCCCCTACGAGTCATCACTCGGCGCCGCCGATTCGATTTCGGAAAGGTCGGCGAAGCGCCGGAAGGCGAAGGAGTCCAATTCGGTTAACAGCCGGAGGCGATTGGCGCGCACGGCCGGGTCGGAGTCCATCACCATGACCTTGTCGAAGAACTGGTCCACGGCCGGCCGCAATTTCGCCAGGAGGTGAAGGATTGCCGCGTAATCCGGGTTGGCCGTGGTTTCCTCCAACTCCGCGCGGGCCGCTTCATAGGCGCCGTAAAGATCGCGCTCCTCCGGGGCCTTGAACAACTCCGGCTTCACCTCGTCAACGCCACGGAAATCTTCCGCCTTCGCTGACTTTGTTAGGATGTTGCGCGTGCGTTTGGCGGCCGCCGCCAAAGCCTGAAAATCCTCGCTGCCGCGAACACGGTCGAGAGCCTGCCCGCGCGCTAGGGCGTCAGCCGGACGATTCCAGTCACGAGCCAGATTCGGGTTCAGCACCGCCCTGACGGTGTCGTAGCTGAGCGCAGCGACGGTCCCAAGGTAAAATACCGAGCGCTCCCGGAAGAATTGATCCACCTTCGCCCATAAGGACGCTTCCGAAGGCCCAGGTAGATGCAGTCGCTCGATCTCAACCGTTTGAGTCGCGAGGTTGTAAAGGTCGAGGCTTGGCAGGCTCTCGGCCGCGAGCTTTACAATCCCGTTCCCTGCCCGCCTCAGCCCAAAGGGGTCGCTCGACCCCGTCGGCTCCAGCCCAACCGAAAAGCCCGCAACCACCGCGTCCAACTTGTCGGCCAGAGATACGATGGCGCCCACCACCGAGTGCGGGCAGCCGTCGTCGTGGTTCACGGGTTTGTAGTGGTCATAGATCGCCTGCGCGACCTCTTCGGGCTCGCCTTGCGCCTGCGCGTAAAGCCCGCCCACCACGCCTTGAAGCTCGGTGAACTCCTGGACCATCTGGGTCGTGAGGTCGCATTTGCACAGGTCCAGGGCGCGGAACGCGTGTGAGCGCTGCTCGGGGCTTAGCTTCCCCTGCCCTTCAAGTTCCACGCAAATATATTCAGCGATCGCTCTCATTCGCCGCACTTTATCGGCGTAGCTTCCGAGCTTGGCCTGGTAGGTGACACGCTCGAGCAACGCCGGACGATCACGCAGCGGGATTTTCTGGTCGGCCTTCCAGAAGAACTCGGCGTCGGAAAACCGCGCCGTGAGGACGCGCTCGTGGCCGGCGCGTATCACGCCGGTCGAGTCGCGATCACGATTGAGCAAGGTGACGAAGTGGGGCAGGAGCCTGCCTTCGCGGTCCTCAACAGCGAAGTATTTCTGGTGATCCCGCATGACCGTCACCAGGATCTCGCGCGGCAGGGCGAGGTACCTCTCATCGAAGCCGCCCCGCAGTCCGGCCAGCCATTCGGTGGAGTTCACGACCCACTCCTCGAGATCGGGGTCGGCGACGGCGTCCTGCCAGGGCTCAAGTGCTACATTAACTTCTGACCGGACGGACTGACGCCGGCTCTCGGGATCGAACTCCACAAAGTGCCGTCGCAGTTTCTGCGCGTAGTCGGCGAAGCTCTCCACCGGGATGGGATCAGACCCCGCGCTGCGGTGGCCGCTGGTGTGATTGCCGGACTTCACTCCCGCGAGCTCGAACTCAATGGCGCGGCCGGAGCCGTCCTCCCCAAGCAGCGCCAGAATCCACCGGATGGGCCGCACGAAGCGCACGCCCGTCGCTTCCCACACCATGCTCTTCGGAAAGGTCATGGAGCGGATGACTTGCGGGAGCAGTTCCGCTAAAACATCGGCTGCCGGCCTGCCGGGCGTGGCCCTCCTGGCACCAATATAGAGTCCCTTAGGAGTCTCAACTTTAAGTAATTCTTCAATTTTGACGCCGTTCTTGGCGGCGAAGCTTTCAGCGGCGCGGGTCGGTTTGCCCGCAGCATCGAAGGCGACCTTGACCGCCGGACCCGTCACCTGCTCCTCGAGGTCGGGCTGGCGCGGGAGCAGTGCCGGGACGTGCGCCACGAGGCGGCGTGGGGTGGAGTAGGTCGTGGTGGGATCGGGCCGCAGAGATTCGGGGTTCCCGCCCTGGGCCACTGGGCTCTCGAGCTCCGATCGGGGCTCGAGCAACCGGGCGACGCCGAGCGCCGCGAGCAGCCGTTCGCCGAATTGCTTCTCGGCATCGGTCAGGAAGCGCGCCGGGATCTCCGCGCAGCCAATCTCGACAAGCAGTGGCAGGGTGGCATCGCTCATGCCGGCTGCGCCTCCACCACGGTCTCGATGGGCTCCGGATTAAGCCGCCCCACGTAGATCCGGGCTACCTGAGTCGCCATCTTGCGGATGCGGGCGATCAGCGCCACACGTTCCGTGACGCTGATGGCGCCGCGCGCATCGAGAATGTTGAACAAGTGCGAGCACTTCAGGCAAAGCTCGTAGACCTTGCGCAGCGGAAAGCGCATTTGGGCGGCGCGGCTTCCCTTCAGATCTTTGTAGGACGCGAGCAGCCGCAGAGCCTCGGCCTCGTAGGTATCGAGAAGCGTCTGGCAGGCTTCCGGCGACGCTGCCTCGAAGTCGTACACCGAAAGTTCAAGTTCTTCTTGAAGTCTCATCTCGCCGTAGCTGTGCTCATTGCTCCAGCGGATGTCGTAGATCGATGGCACATTCTGCAGGAAGGCCGCGATGCGCTCGAGGCCATAGGTGATCTCGGCGCTGATCGGGTTGAGATCGAGCCCGCCGCATTGCTGGAAGTAAGTGAACTGCGTGATTTCCAGCCCGTCGAGCATCACCTGCCAGCCGGTTCCCCACGCGCCGAGCGTGGGCGCTTCCCAGTTGTCCTCTTCAAAGCGAATGTCGTGATCCGCGAGGCGTACGCCGAGCGATTCCAGGCTCAGCAGGTAAACGTCCTGGACGTCGGCGGGCGGCGGCTTCAGGATCACCTGCATCTGGGTGTGCTTGAGCAAGCGGTTCGGGTTCTCCCCGTAACGCCCGTCGGCGGGCCGTCGCGAGGGCTGGACGTAGGCCACTTTCCAAGGCTGCGGCCCGAGCACACGCAGAAAAGTCTCAGGACACATGGTGCCCGCGCCCACCTCGAGATCGTAGGGCAGAGCGATCACGCAGCCCTGATCGGCCCAGAAGCGGCTCAAAGCGGCGATCATGTCCTGGAAGTTCATCATGATTCGATCGCGAAAAAGGGGCGCAAGCCCTCAGCCCCGGCTGGCGGCGGCGAGTTCTGAACGGCGGCCTTTCTTCGCCACCCAGTAGACGAGCCAGCCGAGCAGCAATCCAATTGCCGACAGGAAGACAAACGCCACGCTATGGGAAATGGCATGCTGCACCGGGGGAAGCTCTCGATGGGCCACGACCATTTCCGAGTAATAGGTTGAGGCGCCGGTGCGCGCGGCGAGCAGGATGCCCGAAATGACCAGGATCTGCGACCAGGCGGTCAGCGCCACCCACCACGCGCCGGCCCGCCAATAACCGCCCGCGGGGGCGCGTCCTTCGCGCGCGAAGATGATGACCAGGCCCACGAGCAGCGTCAGGGTGATGCTGCAAATAAGCGACCCCACGAGCTCCGGCAGGCCCAGCGAGTCCACCCAGCCCTTCATGAACCAGCGCACCACGGCCAGACCGAGCATAATCATCGCCAGGATCAAGAACACCGCGGAGTTGCTCTTCCTCATTGGAATCCTCGCTTGCCTCTAACGATTGCCGGAGGCATCTTCTGTGACTTCTGAAATCAGGCCCCGGGTGATGAGCTTTCGCTCCGCCTGGGCTTCAACTATTGATTCCAGAAATCTCCGTACTTCATTAATGCCGCTTGGCTTCATTGGCTCAGCCATCCATTTATCAAGCGACGTGGCGCAGGCGCGCTGAACGTCGCCCAAGCTCTTCGCCGACATGGCTCGTGCACCGGCCATCGTCCCCTGGCGGCATTCCAGTCCTACGAGGCCGGGCAGGTTGTCCGCGTAGTAGGCGGTCTCAGCCTGAAAGCTCCGGCCGCACGCCGTGCAGACCGTGAGGTCGGGCAGGAACCCCGCCAGGCGCAGAATCCAGTAGTCGAAGTAGAGCAACGGCCGCTCGACTTCCCGGGAACGTTTCAAGGCGCGGAGGACGACCAGCACCAGCCGGAAAGCGCGCTCGTTGATGTCGCGCTCGGGCAGCAATTGCTCAACGACCTCCGCGACGTACTGGGCCGCCACGTGCGAGGCGTAATCCTTCTGCATGTCGAAGAAGGATTCGATAATTTCGACCGCGTTGAGCCGCCCCAGGTCCCTGTTCTCGCGCTCGAAGACCCACAGCCGGACGTAGCTCAGAGACTCGAGCGATCCGCCATAACGCGACTTCGTACGCTGGGCGCCGGATGCCACGGCGCGCGTGCGGCCCATCTGGCGGGTGAAGAGCGACACGATCTTGTCCGCTTCACCCAACCGGTAGGTTCTCAGCACGATGGCTTCGGTCTCGACGAGGGGCATCGGGAATGTCGACGCGCCGACATACCTACGACAATACACAAAAATATCACAAGCCGCGCCAAGGAAGAAACCGAATCCGATGGGGCATAGTAGCCGGTTCAAATCAAGATCAACCACCCCGGCCTTCAGCCACCCCTCCTCAGCTGAGGAGGGAAACTCGCAACCAAAGGGAGTGGGAACGCCGCCCTCAGCGCACATCGATTGAGGGGCACCGACTCGCGAATAGAAATCCCCTCCTCGGTTGAGGAGGGGTGGCTGAAGGCCGGGGTGGTTGGTCTTAGTTCAAACTGGCCCACTATCCGCTAGGGCGCCCTGCCGGTCGACGCCCGTAAGCGGGCGGCCCAGCCTACGATGGCGCGACGCCCTTGCCCTTCCACCAACTCTCGATCCTCCAGGCTTGGCGGCGCGGCAAACGGCGCGCCCTGGCTGATTGAAACTGTGAGGAAAACGGAGGAAATTACGGGAATCGGATTATGTTAACTTGCCAGATCAGGCTCAAAAACGTTATCAGACACTCCGGTGGAAGCCCTCACCGGAACCGCGACGGTGCCCCGGCCAAACCCCCGACCGCCTGAGATCAGACCGTTTCAGGTTGCGTCGCCGGGGTGATCGCCGGTAGAGTATCGCGAGGCGCCGCGCGGCCTGATCGGCGGGGTACGGTGGGGTACAAGGAGGCAAGCAGTGTCCAAGGTTGACGTGGTGGGTCTCGGGGAGAACGCGACGGACAATGTGATGCGGCTCGAGTGCTTCCCCGCCCCGGGTGGCAAGAAGCGCATCCGGTCCGTCTCACGCCAGGCCGGCGGGTCGGTCGCCTCGGCGCTCGTCACCTGCCGGCGGCTCGGACTCCGCGCCCGCTACCTTGGCACCGTGGGCGGTGATGACAACGGACGATTCCAGCTTGCGAGCCTCCGTGCCGAGCGCCTTGACCTCCGATACATCCGGCGCATGGCCCAGGCGCGCAGCCGCGTCTCGCACATCGTGATCGACGAGAGCACGGGGGAACGCACCATCTTCTGGGAGCGGGACCAGCGCCTTGACTTCCCCGCCCCGGCCGTCAAGCTCGAGATGCTCTCCGGGGCCGCGGTCCTGCACGTGGACGGCACGGACCTCGCCGCTTCCCTTCGGGCGGCTCGCGTGGCGCGCAAGGCCGGAATCACCGTGGTGGCCGACCTCGACACCGTATCGGCCGGCATCGACCGCCTGCTGCCCCTGGTCGATTACCCGATCGTCTCCTCGGACTTCCTGGCGCCCGCCACCGGGACGCGCGACCCCTTCTCGGCCCTCGAAGGCCTGGCCCATGACTCGGGGGCGCGGCTCGTCGGCGTGACCCTCGGACGCGACGGCGCGCTGGTGCTCACCGAGGGCCGGTTCCTCTATTCCCCCGGATTTCGTATCGATGCCGTGGATACGACCGGCGCCGGAGACATTTTCCACGGGGCTTTCATCTACGGGCTGGTGCGGGGATGGGACCTGGAGCAGATCCTGGACTTTTCGAACGCCATGGCAGGGCTCAACTCGATGGCGCTCGGCGCGCGCGGCGGAATCGCCCCCGAACGCTCCGCGCGCAGGCTGATGGCTCGCGGCGAGCGGAATGTGAACCGTGATTACGCTCACCGGGCGCACGGGTGATTGAGTCATTGAGTGATTGAGTGATTGGGTGATTACAGGATTGAACCATTGACTTACTCAGTGATTGACTCGGCCCATCCGATCGCCGATGACCCGATCACCAAATGAATCAATCTCCTACGGCTCCGGTCCTCACCGCCTGGATGAAGTCCGTGTAGGCGGGATGCAGTCCGGCGGCCCGCATCTCGCGGGCGATCTGGCCGCGATGATAGGCTGAATGCATGACCACGTGGGTCAGCACGTCCTCGATGCGGCTTCGCCAGGGCTGGCCCTTCGAGTTCGTGTACTCAATGCTGTCCTCGAGGCGCTCAGCGTCGAGTCCGGCGACGTACCCGTCCCATACCTGGCCGAGCGTTTCAATCTGACGCTCGCACTGGTCAAAATTCAGCTCCGGCCAGACGCCAGTTTCCTCCGCCGGAAGGCTTAGCCGCGCGAGCCACAACCATTCCGCGCCCACGATGTGCGCCAGCAACTTGAAGGTCCGGGGAGGCGGCTCGCCCGTGGCTTGCTTCGTGGCCGCCGCCGGATCGGCATCAGCGGCCGAAGTCCTAAGCGCCTGCAGAACCTCTCGATTCGCCCAACGGTCGTACCTGAACAGCCTCCGGTAGTGTTCGATAGCGTCCATGCGCGTTCTCCTCACAACTCCGCACCCAGAGCACCGAGGTCCTGTTCGAGTTGGGTCGCGCTGTGGAACTGAATCGTCTGCATGCCCTCGCGGCGGGCGCATTCGAGGTTCAAGGCCCGGTCGTCAATGAAGACGCACCGCGCGGGCTCCTGCTGGGTCAACCTCAGGGCAAGCTGATAGATGGCTTCGTCCGGCTTCCTAACGCCCAGGAAGCAGGAGCTCAAGAAAAGCTTGAAGATGTCGCGCAGGCCGAAGGCCTGGATGCGATGAAGGTTCAACTCCGCCGACTCGTTGTTGAGCGTGACCATCAGGTACTTCCCGGAAGCCGCCAGGCGCCTCATGACCTGGAGGGCGTCCGGGTACGGCTTCGATTGGTTGAACATGAAGTCGCGAAAGGCCTCGCGGCTGAAAGGGCGCTCGCGGTAGAAGACCGTGCGGTCGAGGTACTGGTCCAGGGTCAGTTGCGCCGTGTCGAGCGCGGCGGCCAGGAACTCGTGCCGGCTTTCGAACTCCACGAGATCAAGCCCGAACTCTTGCGCGGCGGCCCGTCGCTCGCCGTGGTCCCATCCGTTGGTCCCGAGCACCCCGCCGACGTCGCTGAAGATGGTGGTGATTTCGCTGATCGCAGCCTCCGCCTTTCACGAGATGAAGTTCGTTGGATGAATTTGGCAGTGTACCGGCTGCGAGCCCGGTTGGGAAACCAGAATCGTGGCTTCGCTCGGTGCAATCGCTCCCAGGCCACGCGTACTCGAGCCACGGCTTGCAACCATCCGAATCGCCGGGCTTCAGTCAACAACGGGCAATGAACGATGGGCAATCTTTCGGGTGCTATACTTCAGCGTGGTGGGTCTTCGCTCGGACCCCGTGCGTGTCATGCTGCTTTGGATTGCGTTGGGCCTGTACGGCCTCGGAATTTTGCTTACTTTGCCGTCGGTCGCGAGCAGGCGTCCGGCCCTGCCCCGCCCGGCCCTGATCGCCCTTGGTTGCGGTCTCGCGCTCCATGCAGCGTGGCTGGTCACGGAGGCGTCGCGGCTGCATCGCCTCCCGGTCACCGACGTACACAGCGCCATCTCCTTTTTCGCCTTCGACCTGACCCTGGCGTTCCTCATCATTTACTTGAAGTATCGGATGATCTGGCTCGGCCTCTTCATGCTGCCTTTCGTCTTCCTGCTGGCCCTGGCCGCCGCCCTGCGCGCCGGTCCCTCGTTTGAGTCCGCGAGCTTCCGAGGGGGATGGGTGGCGGTGCACGTCGCGTCCATGATCCTCGGTTATACGGGGTTCTTCATCACGTTCGCCGCTGCCGCCATGTACCTGATCCAGGAGCGCGAGCTGAAATCGAAGCACGTGCGCCCGATTTTTTACCGGCTGCCGCCGCTCGAGGTCTGCGACCGCCTGTACTACCGGTCGCTCGTCTTCGGCAACGTCTTTCTAGCCCTCGGCCTCGTCACCGGATTCGTCTGGGCCAGCCGCACCTGGAGCGGACCCTGGCAGTACGACCCCAAGATTCTGGCTACCCTGGTGACGTGGCTGATCTACCTGGTGCTGTTCTCGGCCCGCGCGAGCGGCGCCTGGCCGGGAAGGCGTTCGGCTTACGGCGCGATCTTCGCATTCGCCGCCGTCATGGTCACGTTCCTGGGAGTGACTTTCCTTAGCGGGCAACACGGGTTTTTGCCGCAGCCGTGAAAGGCGATGGTAGTGATGAGTAACAAACGCAGCCTTGAATCCACACAGCGTTATGTGTAGAATGATGTGTGGAGGTGAACACAATGCCGACGAACCTTGCCATCGATGACAGCCTGATCGCAGAAGCTCAAAAGCTGGGGCGTCACCGCACGAAGAAGGAAACCGTGACGGCGGCCCTGGATGAATACGTCCAGCGCCGGAAGCAACAGCAGATCATCTCTCTGTTCGGTACGATCGAATACGACGACGCCTATGATTACAAGCGGGAGCGTCAGAAACGAACGTGAACGCCCTAATTGACACTTCGGTGTGGTCGCTGGTGCTGGGGCGCAAGCCCGCGGACTTGAGCGCCGCCGACCAGAGGTTCGTCGACGAACTGGCGGACCTCGTCAGGGAGGGTCGCGCTCGCATCATTGGCCTCGTACGGCAGGAACTGCTCTCAGGGATCAAATCAGGAGCTCAGTACGAGGAGCTTCGCCTGGCCCTTCGAGCTTTCCCGGATGAGCCGATCGACACCTCGGATTACGAGGCGGCCGCTCAGTTCAGCAACGGCTGCAGGTCGAAGGGAATCACAACCTCGGTTGTGGACGCTTTGATCTGTGCGATTGCCCTTGGCCGGCGCTGGAGCATATTTACCAGGGATTCGGACTTCAGAAATTATGCAAAAGTACTGCCCATCACTCTGCACTCGCCGCGCAGTGCAAGCGACAATTGACGGGGCCCGCGGTCCGTGTCGTGTCCGCGGCCTGTGTTCTGTCCCGGCGAGGAGACCGTGAGGCGTTGACTCGCCACTCGACACTGGTCACTCGCCACTGTAGTTATGAACCTGATCCTGGTCGGCGTCAGTCATCGCAGCGCTCCGGTGGAGGTCCGTGAACGGATGAACATTCACGAGTCCCGCCTGCCGGGTGCGCTCGGCGACCTCGTGGCGCGCGACGGGATCCGTGAAGCGCTCATCCTCTCCACCTGCAACCGCGTGGACCTGGTCGCGGCGGGCGAGGAAGGCTCCGCGACGGAACCCCTGCTGCGGCGCTTCCTGGCCGAATACCATCACGACGATCCGGGCGCCTACGACCAGCACCTCTACTGGTATCGCGACGGCGACGTGGTCCGGCACCTGTTTCGCGTGGCTGCGAGCCTGGACTCGATGATCGTGGGTGAGCCGCAGATCCTGGGCCAGTTCAAGCAGGCCTATCTCGCCGCCCGCGAGGCTGGGGCCTTAAGCGGCCCGCTCCGCGAGATCAGCGAGCAGGCCCTAGCGGTCGGGCGCCGCGTGCGTCGTGAGACCAGCCTGGGTGCGAGCGCAGTCTCGGTTTCCTACGCGGCCGTCGAACTCGCCCGCAAAATCTTCGGAAGCCTCCAGGGCAAGACGATTTTCGTTCTGGGCGCGGGCAAGATGAGCGAACTTGCGGCCCGCCACCTGGTTTCGAGCGGCGCGAGTTCCATCCTCGTGGCCAACCGGACCTTCGAACGCGCTCAGGAACTCGCCGAGGCCTTCGGCGGCACGGCCGTGCCCTTCGGGGAGATCTTCAACCATCTCCGGCGCGCCGACATCGTGATCAGCTCCACGGGGTCGCCCGATTTCGTGGTCACGCGCGCGGCCGCCGAGCAGCTGCTGGCGGGGCGCAAGCAGCGTCCCATGTTTTTTGTCGACATCGCCGTGCCGCGCGACATCGACCCGGCCGTGAATGATCTCGACAACGCCTTCGTTTATGACATCGACGATCTCGAACAGGTGGTGAGCCAGAATCGGGAGGAGCGGCAGCGCGAGGCGGTGCGCGCCGAGAAGATCGTGGAACAGGAAGTGGAGCGCACCTTGCGCCGCCTCGCGTCACGCGAGCTGGCGCCCACCATCGTGGCCCTGGAACAACGGCTCGAGAGCATCCGGACCGCAGAAATCGAGCGCTATCGCGGGCGCCTGGACGAACTTACGCCGGAGCAGCGCCAGAACGTCGATGCGCTCACCCGGGGCATCCTGAGTAAGATCCTCCACGGTCCGATCACCGAGATGAAGAGCCGGGCAGGAGGGCCGGAACACGGCGCGCTGGTGAAGGTCGTGCGGCGCATGTTCGGCGTGAACGATTGATTCGCCTGATTATGGGCAAGCTGGGCTCCTACTATGAGGAAGTGCATGATTGTAAAGTGTTACCTTAAATGTGGTGTTTTCCGGCTACGGGCGAAAGACTGCCGATTTTCAAGCGCATCGATCCTGTCGGTCAATCGCAAGTCGTCAACCGCAAATCGTGAATCGCAAATCGCCAATCCTGAAGTACCTCTTTAATTCTTGTCGGCGCTCCGACATTGACGGCTCGAGACCCTCAGGGATGCAGACTATGAACCTGGTTGTTGGAACTCGCGGTAGCGCGCTTGCTCTCTGGCAGGCCAATTGGGTGCGCGACCGCCTTGTGCTTTCACGGCACGCTGCCGAGATCAATATCATTCAGACCTCGGGCGACCGCGAGGCCCGGCCGGCGCCTGCGGCCGCCGGCGTCAAAGGGCTCTTCATCAAGGAAATCGAGGAGGCGCTTTTGCAACAAACCATCGACCTTGCCGTCCACAGCCTTAAAGACCTGCCGCTCGAGCAGCCCCCCGGCCTTGTGATCGCGGCCATCTGCGGGCGCGAGGATGCCCGCGACGCGCTGGTTTGCCGCGCGGGCGTCCTGCCGGACGGAACCGGCGGGTCCGCCGGCCGGTTCGCCGACTTGCCCGCAGGCGCCCGAGTCGCGACCGGCTCGTTGCGGCGGTTGGCTCAATTGCGCCACCTGCGGCCCGATCTCGAGTATGTGCCGATCCGCGGCAACGTGGACACGCGGCTGCGCAAGCTCGACGCCGGTGAGTGTGACGCCCTCGTGCTGGCCGCAGCGGGGCTGCTGCGCCTCGGGTTTGACGAGCGCATTGCCGAGTTTTTCGACCCCGGGCAGCTCTGCCCCGCCCCTGGCCAAGGCGCGCTCGCCATCGAGACGCGAGCCGATAACGCCAGAGGAAACCTTTCGGCGGCCCGGGCCGCAGGCGCGCTCGAAGATCGCACCACCCGCCTCGCCACGAGGGCGGAACGCGCAGTGGTGTGGGCCCTGGGCGCGGACTGCTCCTCGCCCGTCGGAGCCTGTGCCCTGCCCGCGGGCGGCAGCTTGTCGCTCACAGCGGTCGTGGCGAGCCCGGACGGGAGCCGCTTGATTCGAGCAAGCGCATCCGGCGCCCTGACCAGGCCGGAAGAGCTGGGAACTCAGGTCGCCGACGACCTGGTCCGGCAAGGCGCTCGCGAAATCCTGGATCACCTTGCGTAGGGGCGGGCCCTGTGCCTGCGGCCAGTGGCATGCCCGGACCGGTATCGGCGTCCCGCTTTGCACATGACCTTATGAGTCCGCTCCCGCTCGCCGGAAAACGAATCGCCGTCACGCGGGCTCGAGCCCAAAGCGAAGCCCTGGCGCAGCCCCTCGAGGCTTTGGGCGCGACCGTGCTCGAAGTGCCCACCATCGAAATCCGCGATCCTGACTCCTGGCAGGCCCTCGACAGCGCCGTTGCCCACCTCGACGAATTCGATTTCCTTATAGTCACTTCGGTCAACGGAGTTCAGAAGTTACTTGAACGTTTGACTGCTGCCGGGCGGAGCGCCTCCGCCGTGGCTCATCTCGAAGTGGGGGCCATTGGACCCGCGACCGCCGCGGAGCTTCAAAAGGCCGGCATCCGCGTGGATTTCGTACCCGGGAGCTATCGCGCCGAGGGCCTGCTGGACGCGCTCGCGGGGCGCGACCTCAGCGGCAAGCGCTTCCTGATCCCGCGAGCCCGCGTAGCGCGCGACATTGTGCCGCGCGTGCTCGGTGAACGCGGCGCCCACGCGGAAGTGGTGGAGGCATACCAGACGGCCCTGCCCGCGCTCGACTGGAACGCGCTGCGAAAGCGCCTCACTCCCCCGCCCGATCTTGTGACCTTCACCAGCTCCTCGACCGCCCTGAATTTCGCCCGGCTCCTCGAAGAACCGGGAGAGCGGGACCTGTTGCGCGCGAGCGCCGTCCGCGCCGCATGCATCGGTCCGATCACGTCCGAGACCGCGCGCACGCTGGGGTTCGAGGTGGTGGTGGAAGCGGCGGAGTATACGGTTCCGGGGCTGATTGCAGCCATCCGCGAATACTTTCCGGTCGCGAGGACCGGGTCCAACACCTAATTAATCATTGAAGGACGCCTCTAACGCGTCCTCTGACTCATCTGTTTCAATGTGACCCTGCGACGAGGCCACATTGCAGAGGCAGTGAGCGCTCAAACGATGGACGCTCACTCGCGAAACGGGAGGTGATCGATGGCACGAAACGTGGCGGACCTGATGTGGGAAATGCTCGAGAAGGCCGGCGTGAAACGCTGTTATGGCATCGTGGGAGACGCGCTGAACCCTGTGATCGATGCTCTGCACCGGAATGGCAAGATCGAGTTCGTCCACGTGCGCCACGAGGAGTACGGCGTGTTCGCGGCGGTGGCCGACGCGTATTTCACCGCCAGTCCGGTTGCGGTATGCGGCACCGCCGGTCCGGGCGTCACGCACTTGTTCAACGGTTTGATGGACGCCAAGAAGGAAGGCGCGCCGGTCATCGCGATTGCAGGCGACGTGGAAACGGAGCTGATCGACACGGCGGCGCTCGAAGAGCTGAATCCTTATAAGTTTTTCGACACCGCATGCCTCTACGTCGGGCGCGTGGTGAATCCGGCGCAGGCACGAGCGGTGATCAACACCGCGATCATGACGTCCGTGATCGAGCGCGGGCCGACCGTCATTTCCCTGCCCGGCGACGTGGCCGCGTCCGACGCGGCTGTGCCCTGTCCCGAAGTCACGATTCCCGTGACTCCCGTCTTTCGCCCCGCCGATCCTGACATGGAGAAGCTCACGAGCGTGATCGAAGAAGCCAAGAGCGTGGCGATCTTCGGCGGCGAAGGCTGCCGCGATGCGCGCGATGAGGTGATTGCCCTTGCGGCCAGGTTGAAAGCGCCGGTCGGCTACTCGTTTCGCGGCAAACAGTGGCTGGAACATGACAATCCATATGCCACGGGCATGACCGGGCTCCTCGGCTACGGCGGAACTTACAAAGCCATCCATGATGCCGACCTTCTGCTGCTGCTTGGGACGGACTTTCCCTTCTCGGAATTCCTGCCCTCGGAGGGTGTCAAGAAGGTACAGATCGACCGCAAGCCGAAGCACATCGGCCGGCGCACCGCAATCGACCTGGCGCTCGTGGGCGACGTCAAGGCAACCCTGGCGTCGTTGCTGCCGAAGGTGACCGAAAAAACCGAGACGCGATTCCTCGAAAAGCACCTCGCTGAGACGCGCGACTTTGAAGGGCTGCTGCAGCACTATGTCAAGAACGGACCCGGCATCAAGCCCATCCGTCCGGAATTTTTGGCCGCAACCCTCAGCGACCTCGCCGAGCCTGACGCCATGTTTTTCGTGGACACGGGCACGGCATGCATCTGGGCGGCCAGGCACATCAAGGGCGGAACCCAGCGCCGGATCTTTGGATCGTTTTCATGGGCGTCGATGGCGAACGCGGCGCCCAACGCTTTCGGCGCGCAGCTCGCGTATCCGGGCCGGCAGACGATCGCGCTCTGCGGCGACGGCGGCTTCACGATGCTCGCACTCGGAGACCTGGCGACTCAGGTTCAGCGCAAGGCGCGGGTTGTCCAGATCGTCCTCAACAATGAGTCGCTGGACTTCGTCAACATCGAACAGCAGGAAGCCGGGCTGGTTCCTTTTGGCGTTGACTTCAAGAATCCGAACTTTGCCCGCGTGGCCGAGGCCATGGGGGCCAAAGGCATTCGTCTGGAAGACCCCGCCGACGTAAAGGCCGCACTCGCGGAAGCCCTGTCGTACAAGGACGGCCCAGTCGTGGTGGACGCGGTGGTCGATCCCTTCGCGCTTTCCCTGCCGGCGCACGTGCCTTTCCACACGGTCAAAGGCTACACCCTGAGCATGGCCAAACAAGTCCTGTCCGGGCGCATGGACTCGGTGATCAAGACGGTAGAACGCAACCTGGGCCTGGTTTGAGCGTGTCGCGAGCGCGATCTTCTGAACGCACTGAACTTGCGCACTAATGGGCTGTCCCATTCAATCGGTTATGCCGGGCGTTGGACCGGTTGTCGGCGACCACCACCCCCTAACCCCTCCTCAACGAGGAGGGGGAAACTCCCCTCCTTGATAAGGAGGAGCCGGGGGTGGTTCTAATGAAATAGCTGGGACAGCCCATTAGCAGGATCTCCCTAAAGTTTGACGTTCAGGCCGACGCTATATATCATGGTATATATCGCTAGAAAGGGAGATTGACCGTGCGGCAAAAAGCTAAGGTTTTTACCAATGGTCGCAGCCAGGCAGTGCGACTGCCGGCGGCGTTTCGCTTCGACACCAAGGAAGTTTTCATCGACCGTAACCCGCGCACGGGAGACGTGATTTTGTCCCGCAAGCCTGCGAACTGGAGCGAAGTGTTCGCCGCGCTCGACCGTGCCGGCTTGCCCGAGGGCTTTCTCGCCGACCGCGACCGCAGCCTGCCCCAGGAGCGAGAACTGGTGTGACTTATCTGCTCGACACAAACACCGTCAGCTACATCGTCAAGGGCCAGCCCCGGCACGCCCGCCACAAGCTCGAACGGGTGAGCGTCGATCACGACGTCTGCATCTCGGTGATCACCGAGGCGGAGATCCGCTTCGGCCTCGCCCGTGGGAAGCTCTCGGCGGCAACGGAGGCTGCTGTTGAGCTGTTCCTGTCCAAGATGGACATCCTGGCTTGGGACTCCGCCGCTGCGCGGGCCTACTCCAAGGCTCGCGCTACGCTCGAACGAATCGGCAAGCCGCTGGCAAACATGGACCTGTTGATTGCCGCCCATGCTGCCGCCATGGGAGCCGTGCTGGTAACGAACGACCACACCCTGCAAGAGCGCTCCAAGCATATCGGCGTGAGGCAGACCGTCAACTGGGCCGGCGATGTGGAATGAAGCCATCCCCGTCGGCTGAACGTCTTCACCGCCAAGCAGCTATAATGGCTCCCTTCTTCTTACCCATAAATATGGTAATATGGGAAGCTGTATGAAAACCACCGTTGAACTTCCCGAAGAGCTTCTGCTCGAAGCGAAGCGGAAGGCGCTCGAAAACCGGACAACATTACGCGATATCCTTGAGCGCGCCCTGCGGCGGGAGTTGAGACAGTCTGCCAGCCGGCCAACGCCGCGGCGGCCCCGGATTCGTTGGATCACATCCTCTGGGGGGCTGCCGCCGGGCCTCGACGTTTCCGACCGCAGCAAGATGTGGGAGTGGATGCGGAAAGAGCCGGCCCATGATCGCCATTGACACCAACCTCCTGATTTACGCTCAACGCCGGCATACCCCCGAGCACCGGGCGGCTCGGAGAGCCATCGAGCGCGCCAGCGCGGATCGTCGAGGCTGGGGAATTCCGCTAGCCTGCATCGCCGAATTCTGGTGTGTGGTCACGCATCCGGCAAGCAGCGGGGGCCCTTCGCCGGCCAAAGAAGCGCGCGGCTTTCTTCACGAGTTGACGGCAAATGGCGGGGCGAGTGTTTGGACTCCGGGCACGGGATTCTGGGAGCGGCTGACGCAATTGGCAAGCGACCTGAAAATTGCGGGCGCTCGTGTATTCGATCTGCAAATAGCCTTGATCGCGCTCGAAAACGGCGCCACGGAACTTTGGAGCCATGCCCGCGGCTTCGGAGTTCTGCCAGGGTTGGTTGTGCGCGATCCATTGTAGATCATCCGTGTACTGTAGCAAGCTTGGGGGTGGGTTCAGATTCGTGCAGGGATCTAGCCCCGACGCCGTCTTAGCCGTCGTAGAGCGGGAAGGCTTGCGCGTACCCGACCTCTGGGCGCGCGAGGTTGCCAACGGCCTTGCCGTCGCCTATCGCGCAAGCGCATCACACCCGCCGACGAAAAGCGATCGGCTGATCGGGCCATTGAGTGATTGACTCAACGAATCATTGAATCGGTGAGAAGGCTGGGCCTGCACATCAGCTTAGTTGGCCTTTGACAGTCTCGTGGTGCCTTTTATAAGATGAAATACATGAGCAAAGCCAAGAGATCGTCTGCGAGTTTTACGGTCGATCGATCCGTCCTCGATTATCTTCAGCGCACTCGTTCCAACGGTTCACGGAGCGAACGGCTGAATGAGTTGTTGGGCCGGGCCATCCTGCAGGAGCAGCACGAGAGCCTGGAGCGCGAAGCTGCCGGATTTTTCGCTAGCATCCGAGGGACGGAGCGTGCCGAGCACAGGGCCTTCGCGGCGGCCAGTCGGCGGTCGCTCACGCGGAACGAGAAGTAATGGTTCGCACTCCGCCGGCCGCATGGTTCCCCCGGCGCGGCGAGGTTACCTCGTCCGTCTCGACAAGAACCGTCCGGCGCTGGTGATTTCCTCCGACGCCCTCAATCGCCATGCGCTGGACGTTTGCCTGGTACCGATCGCCGCCGTCCGCCGACCGAAATTCTCACTGCGCGTCGAACTCAAAGCGAGCGAGGGCGGCCTCAGCCGCACTTCATGGGCAAAATGCGACCAGGTGACGACGCTTGAAAAGAGCCTGCTGGTTTACCCGGCCTTGGGCTGGCTGACGGACGAGACGCTCAAGACCATCGAACAAGCCATCAAGCTGGCGCTCGAACTCCCATAACGATCTGTTCCGGCGTCGAAGCCCTCGGACCCAGCCGCCTCGTGAACCGTATTACCGTAGGAGTGCCATTGCGATGACATCAGAAATAATCAGGAAGCTGGGACAAGAACTCGAAGCAGGGATTGCGACCGAAGGTCAAGTAGTCTACTTGTTGGTTGGAATTAGGAAACTCATCGAGCGAGAGGGCGTTGGTGACGAATACTCAGACCTCAAATTTCACTGCGATTGGGCGCTGCATTCCAGTTTGGAGGGGACAGCCGCGAAGGCAATCCTCAGGCAGTTCGACGCGGCTCATGCCTTCCTTCGGGCGAGCGTCGAGTTAGCTGATCTGCCAGCGCATCTCAGAAGCGAGATTGACCGAATCTCGAAGATGAAATCCTTCAAGCGAGAATTGGCGCGGTTCCTGGCGGCTTACGATCTTCCGCCTTTAACGCGGCATCGGTCAGATGGGTGGACTCACTTCCTTCGTCTTTACGCCAGAGTCATCGAGGATATTCCGCTTGTGGTCCGTGTGGGCGTCGACAAGCGGAAGCTAGGACCGAGAACGACTCACAGCCCCCCGAAGCACATTTCTCGTGTGACGGTCCATTGTGAATTGGCGCGGGAAACGGTGAGATACCCCAATGCAGAAGAATTGTTCTTCAAGGTAAGGTGGGCCGTTCAAGACAAGAACGGTGAGTCGGGCGAAATCTTTGTTATCAACTCGTTTTCACTGAAAGCTTGAGCAGGTAGCGGGACGCGTGGGCTATTCAGAACTGCATGCAGGGATGGGGCTTGGCCTGCCCTCACTCGCACTCGGGAGTCAAGGGCGTTGCGCTAAAAGAGGTGGTCGAAATGTATGAGACCTCGGAAGACATGGCGCGCATCGACGCAGCCACGTTTCAAAAACCACTCGGACAGCTTGCCGAGGTCCTGGCGCAGAAAGTCAAGCGGGAAGCACCCGCGCTTCTTCCCGCACCGGAATTTGTGGCAATGGATCTGCACGTCCTGATGAGGCAGGCGATGCGGACCTACGACCTGCTTTTCTATGTCAACGCTGATGCGCGGCGTGAAACCGACTGCTACTGGAAACCAGAGTACACGATGGTCACACTGCCCTTAATCCGCAATATGATCGATTCCCTGTATAACATGACCGTAATTCTGCAGGACCCTGCGCGAAATGGTTCATGGTTCCGCAAAAGCGGCTACAGGCAATGGCTCAAGGCGGTGGACGAGGACCAAGCGAGATACGGTGGTAAACCAGAGTGGGACGAGTGGATAGCAAAGGCCCGTGACGGGATCAATTTTCTTGTGCGAGCGAACGGTTGGACCGTGACCGACGTTTTAGCCGAGACGCAGTGGCCTACGCTGGGAAAGTACGTCAGCGACAAACAGCGGGGTAGCGCAGAGGCAGGCGCTTTTGCCTTCCTCTGCGGCCTTTATCCGCGGCCTATAATGGGCCCATGTCGCGGCTCCGGCGCCTGGTGACATCAAATCGTTGGTTTTTCGTTACCTGCCGGATTTTGCCTCGTCGAGGGCGCTTGACGTACTCCGAGTTCGCTTGCCTGGCAGAGGTGATCCGCGAGCGGAGACCCGAGCACGGCTTCCTGCTCGGGGCCTGGGTATTCCTGCCCGATCACTGGCATGCCATATTTTATCCCGCTCACCCGCTGACCATCTCGCGCGTCATGGAGTCAATCAAAGACGCCGCGACGAAGCGGATTAACCGTTCCCGGGGAGAAACGGGAACGTTAATGCAACCTCGCTTCTTTGATCGTGCCCTTCGGACGGTGAGGGAGTACAACGAGAAGGTCAAGTATATTCATTTGAACCCGGTGAGGGCCGGGTTGGTTAGCCGGCCGGAGGATTGGCGGTGGTCAAGCGTCCATGACTATACGGGAAGCGTCCAACGCCCTGTGGCAACGCCGAGCGGACTGTCGGTTGATCGCGTCTTGTTGCCCTCCGATGAGCGCACCCGAATATGACGGCCGGGCAAAACCGCAGAGGAACGCCAAAGGCGCGTACCTCTGCGCTACCCGCTACCACAGTGTACTCGGGCAGTATGGTCCCCTCTGTCACAACGACAACACTCTCCGACCTAAGGAAGTGAAATCGCCTTTCCCGGGGTGCCGCCCTTATATGTCCAGAGCGATTCTTAATGCTTGCGACAGGCGCGAGAGCTTCGCGGGCGAGAGGCTGCCGACGAAGTCGGTAAGCCGGATCTTCGGGATGCTGACCAGGCCGTCGCAGCCGATCCAGCTTGGATGTTTCAACCCATCTTCCGGCCCTACGGAGACCTCCGTTTCGAGTCCGTGACCGCGCGTGAACACCGGAGCGCAGACCACCGTCGGGAAACGGGAATCGACGAGGGCCTGGCGGCTGACCACGGTCATCACCCGTTGCTTCCTGGGGTCTCCGCCTCCGGGATGGCGCAGGAGATACAAATCTCCGCGCTTCATCGCTTCTCCCAGAGGTGGTCGAGCGACTGGTAGGCCAGCACATCTTGCATCTCGGCGTTCAACTCGTCGGCAAAGCGGTTGATTTTCTCCGCGTCGCGGGCGTTGGCGGCGGCGCGTTCGCGGTGGGAGAGATACCCGCGCAGCACATCGTCAATCACCGCCGACCGGGAACGCTCTTTCCCTGCCATGCGGTCGATGCCTCGAACGACTTCGCGGGACAGCGTGAGTGAGGTTTTCATTTTCGTTCTCATACTACCAATATACTACCTTTGGATGAGCAGGTAGCAGGTAGCGCGGACCACCGGTTTTGTGGTCCGCGGCTTTTCGACGAACCGTCGTGGCGGTGTCGTATACTCCAGCGCCATGGCCGGGCTTCTACGAGTATTCGAGCGTGAGCGCGGATGAGCAAGAACGACCCTGCGCTTTGATCATCGACCGCGTGAGAATGCCTCCGACCTGCGCGCGAATTTGATTGATCACACACTCGCCGAAAAGCCGCAGACCGCAACCTCGGCGGTCTGCGCTACCTCCTGCGCTACCTAGTTTGCCGCTGAGAAAAGTGGGACTGTGTAGCCCCCGAGCTAGCCCCGCGTTATTCTCTCGAAAAGCCAAAAAAAAAGAATCTAAAATTTTGCAAAACGAAGCCACCAAGCCCAATAGAATCAATAAATCGACCTGAAAAATGGGTCAAAACGAAGCCAAACCAAGCGAAACCCGGTCCGGCTAAGTCCTTTAGAATGGCACCAGCGGCGGCGCAGCCTGAAAACAAAGCCACGAAAGCCGAATTGGTAACGTGTTCCATATTTCTTCCGGACCGCGCATCGCACTTTCACCATGCCAGCGGTCGAAATTCGGGGTGCGCAAATAATCGTTGAAGGGCTCAGGGAAAGCGCGATACTAGTCCGGCGCGAATCTCGCAAGAGAGCGCATCGAGCAGGCGCCGCTGAATCGGGGGACCACATGACGAAGGCACGACTTGCTGCACCTGGGATGATCATCCTGGCGACGCTCGCGGCACTTGTGCCGAGGTTCGACAGGCCAGCCATGGCACAGGGACCAGCCGGCGCCCCGGTGGCCAAGACGGCCCCGCCGATCGAGGCGTCGCAGCCGGACTCGTCGAGCCATGCGCCCGTGGGCCATGACCTGACGGCCGCCGACGTCGAAGCTTTCCTCGACGGCGTGATCCCCATCGAGATCATGGGTGAAGACATCGCGGGTGCGACCGTCGCCGTGGTGAAGGACGGGCAACCCCTCGTGGTGAAGGGCTACGGCTACGCGGATGTCGCGAAGAAGACCCCGGTCACGGGGGACGCCACCCTCTTCCGGCCCGGGTCGATCTCAAAGCTCTTTACCTGGACCGCCGTGATGCAGCAAGTCGAGCAGGGCAGGCTCGACCTCGATCGCGACGTCAATGACTATCTCGATTTCAAGATTCCGGCGACCTACGCGAAGCCCATCACGCTTCGCAACCTGATGACGCACACGCCGGGGTTCGAGGAGTCTTTCAAGAACCTCATTCTCGACACCGACCACATCGTGCCGCTCGGGCCCTACCTGGCCGGGCACATTCCGCAGCGCATTTTCCCGCCCGGGCCCGTCCCCGCCTACTCGAATTACGGCGCGGCGCTCGCGGGCTACATCGTCCAGCGCGTTTCCGGGCAGCCGTTTCCGGAATACATCGAGGCGCACATCTTCAAGCCGCTGGGCATGGCGCATTCCACTTTCGTGCAGCCGCCGCCTGCGGATCTGAAACCGCTGATGTCGGACGGATACATCACGGCCTCGGATCCGCCGCATCCCTTCGAGGTGATCCTCGACTCGCCCGCCGGAGGGCTCTCCACGACCGCCGCCGACATCTCGCGCTTCATGATTGCCCATCTGCAGAACGGCCATTACGCGGGCGCGGTAATCCTGCGGCCTGAGACGGCCGCGCTGATGCACGCGCCGCAGTCCGGCCCGCATCCCGCGCTGAACAAGATGGCGCTTGGCTTTTACGAGGACAGTCTCAACGGGCACCGTATCATCGGCCACGGCGGCGACACCATCTATTTCCACAGCGAACTGGCCCTGATCCTCGATTCGCAGGTGGGCCTCTTCGTGTCCTACAACAGTGCCGGGAGGGGCAACATGAGCGATCGATCGGCGCTCGTCGAGAAGTTCATGGACCGGTACTTCCCGGCGTCCAAGCCCGAGGAGCCCGCGATTGCGAGCGCAAAACGCGATGCCCAGGAGGTGGCAGGCCTCTATCGGAGCAGCCGGCGGTCTGAGACCACCATTCTCAGCATGGAAGTCGCCTTCGATCAGGTGAAGGTGAACGCCAACGCTGACGGCACCATCACCGTGAACGGTCTGGGAGGACGAGGCGGGGAGTTCACGAGTATGCGCGAGATCGCGCCCATGGTGTTCCACAGCCGGAAGGACAACTCGCGCGTGGCCTTCGCGCGGGATGCATCGGGACAGCCGGTGCTCTGCCTCGACTTTCCTGTCTTCGTGTTCGAGCGCGTGCCGTGGTATAAGAGCACCAACTTGAATCAAGGTGTCTTCTTCGGGAGCCTCGTCATCTTCGGACTGGCGCTCGTGTTTTGGCCGCTGGCGGCCATCCTGCGCTGGCATCACGGCCGGCCGCTCGAGCTTGTCCCATGGGAGCGCAAGGCGCGGACGCTCGCGCGCCTCGTCTGCCTGATCGACGCAGCCTTCGTGGTCGCCTGGATTGTGTTCGGGGCCGCTGCTGAGAAGAACCTCAGCCTGCTGAGCGACTCTTTCGATCCGTGGATGCGGCTCATGCAGCTTGCGGGCCTGATCGGCGTGCTCGGAATGTTCCCGGTTGTCTACAACGCATGGCGCGCCTGGGGGAATCGCGAGCGTTGGTTTTGGAGCAAGGCCGGTGAGACCGCGATCGCAGCTGCGTGCGTCGCCCTGACATGGTTCGTGCTCAACTGGCACCTGCTGACCGTGAGCCTGAATTACTAGGGAAACCGCGGGAGCGGTGACCGCGTCCGGAGTTTGGCGCCGGGCGCCCAAGATCGCTTAGGAGATCAACCCCATCGGGGGCCGACGGTTTGGGCGACAACCGGCGAGAACCACGGACGAGGAGCGAAGGAGCCGACCGCCCTCGCGGGGAGGTCATTCGTTGTCCAGATTTTTGGGGCCACGCGTCCCCCCTCCCGATATCACTACCTGGCTACCGGGTGCGTGACCCCCTCAGGCTGGCTCGGCCTTGACACTTCCTTTTGTAATTTGGTTAGCTGGTTGATGTCAAACGTCAAATTACGTCATTCGACGCCATTTGGCGTAGCGCGCCTGTCGTCCGGGGGGTAACGGTTATGAACGAGTCCGGTCGAAAACTAGTCGGCTGGAAGGAGGTGGCCGAGTATCTCGGTACATCTCCCCGCACCGTGCAGCGGTGGGAGCGGGAGAAAGGTCTGCCCGTCCATCGCGTGCCGGGGAGCAACGGCCACTCCGTTCTTGCCGACCCTGAAGAGCTCGATCGCTGGCTCAGGTCGGACGTGCAGAGCCGGCTTGAGTCCACGCTTGCGCGATCGACGCCCGCGATCGGGCAGCAGCCCGGCCGGCCCGCTGCTCACGGTACGCTTCCACATTTCGAGGGCCATGGCGACACCGAGCAGGCCCAAGCGAGGCGCTCCCCCGCGCTTCGAACCGTGGCGATCGCGGCGTCAGCCCTGATCCTGCTTTTGGGAGTCGGATTGATTCTTGCGCGCTCAACCGGTTCGGGGGCGACCGCCGTTTCCCGCGTCGTGCAGACTGCCCGGCCCGCCATCGCCTCGGTGACAGCCATCCAGCCAGCGGCTGACCAGGTGATCGTAATCAAGGGCCACGGCCTCGGAGTCCACACCTACTATGCGAACGGCGACACGCCTTTTCTGGCCATCCGCGACAAGACGGCGGGATGGGCGGCGGGACGCATCATCCCTGAGAACTGGGACGAGGTTACACTCAACGTCGCGCACTGGACCGATTCTGAGATCGACGTGACGGGGTTCGCCGGCGCCTACGGGCAGCATTGGTGGAAGCTGAATCCCGGCGACCACATTGAGGTCGCGGTGTGGAATCCGCAGACACAGTCAGGACCCGCGACTTACGAGTTGACCGTAAGCTCACCTCAGCTCGCGCAAAAGTGACGGGTCGCCGTGAGGCAGGACCGGCAACGGGAATTGCGACTGCGCGTCAAGCCCGTCATCACCACCGGCGCCGGGTCGGTGAGGACCCACTGCCGCCGGGCGCGCCGGCGCGTAAACGCGCACGTAATCCACCAGCATCTGCTGCGGAAATTGCGTGCCGGCGTCAGGGTCGCCGGGCCAGTCGCCGCCCACGGCCAGATTGAGAAGAACGAAGAACGGATGGTCAAACGCCCAGCCCGTGCCGTGCGGCATGCCCTGCGGCGTGGCGGTGAAATAGAGATTGCCATCCACGTAGAAGCGAATCACCTTGGGTTCCCATTCCACCGCGAACACATGGAAGGCGTCAGCGAAACGCTCCCCGTGAGGTAGCTCAAGAACCGCGGTCATATCGTCGGTGCCGCGGCCCCCAGGACCCGGGCCGTGCAGGCTTCCGTGGACGCTCGAGGGCTCCTTGCCGATGTTCTCCATGATGTCGATCTCGCCGCAACTGGGCCACTGCGTCTTGTCGATGTCGGCGCCGAGCATCCAGAAGGCCGGCCACATTCCCTGCCCGTAGGGAATCCGGATGCGAGCCTCGAAGCGTCCATAGGTCCCGGAAAACAACCCCAGAGTCTTGATTCGAGCCGACGTGTAGGCGCGCGTAACGGTGCCCGCTGCGCCTGGCGCTGCGGAACGCGCGGGCACTGGGTCGGCCGGTCCGCTGAAGGATTCCCGCCGGGCCGTGATCACCAGATTGCCGTCGTGGATCGAGGCATTCTCAGGACGATTCGTGTAGTACTCGAGCTCGTGATTGCCCCACCCGTTCCCGCCGATTCCCAAATCGTAGGTCCACTTGCCGGGGTCCGGCGCGGAGCCCTCGGGGCCGTTGAACTCATCACTCCACGCCAGCGTCCAGCGGGGCTGCACGTGGTGGGGGCCCTGAACGGCCTGGCCGTGCGCGACCACGGCCGCGCCGGCGCACGCCAGGATCACGTAGAGCAACACGGTGGCCGCGCGAGAAGTCCTCACCGCAGCACCAGCAGAAGGGCCAGAAGGCAGAGCCAGAGGCCGTCCATAAAATGCCAGTAGATGCTCGTGACCTCGACCGCCGTGCGGCGTCGCACGCCCCAACGAATTTCCCGCGCGCGCACGGTGAGGTAGAACAGGGCGATCAGCCCGCCCGCGAGGTGCAGAGCATGGGCTCCGGTCACGACATAGAAAAGGGCGCTGCTCGGATTGCCCGTCAGATAGACGCCGGCGGAAAGGAGCCGGCGCCACGCGATCCATTGCCCGGCGAGAAAAGCGAGTCCGAGGCCGAGAGTCACATAAAGCCAGCGGCGAAAGGCGCGGGCGTGGTCCGCGGCAAGGGCGCGCCGCGCAAGCTCCAGTGTCCCGCTGCTTCCGAGAAGCACGAGCGTGTTCAGATACAGCACCGGCGGCAGCGGCGTCTCGGTCCAGTTGCCGCCCAAGCGCTTCCGCCAGGCAAAAACAGACGCCAGGCTGATGAAGAGCATCGACACCGAGGCGAGGGCCGCGTAGATCCCGGCGCGGCTCGCGGAGTCAGGCGTGTGCCATCCCATCGGATTCCAGTTTCCGAAGTCGCCGCCGCCGCGGTCAATATCCGTCGGGCCGCGGTCGAAGTCGTTGATGGCTGGAGAGGGCGAAAAGGACGGAAGGTCGGATTCGGAAGGCGCCTTAGGGGGCGAGGCAGTCGGCATAGAGACTCCGGCGGGCGGGCCGCCGCTCTCATCCGCGGTCTTGCAACTGAAGGACCGTGGAACCCGTGGGTTCACCAGGTAAGATGGCAGAACTGTGCTGCCAGGGTGCGCCCTTCTCAGTCCAGTGCCGGGTGAAAACGTCGCTCATCGTGATGCCGATCAGGACCGCCAGCCACAGCAGCGCCGCCAGAATCACGACCCGGGTCATCCCCGTCTGATATTTCAGGTGCATGAAGAACAACACCACCAGGCTGGCTTTGCAGACGGCGATCACCAGCGCGACGACGGTATTGAAGGGCCCGAGATCAATAAACGCGGCCCCGGTCGTTATCGCCGTCAGCACGATCAGGGACGCGAAGATGACGAAATACAGCTTCTTCGGGAGGACGTGCTCAGACATAGCGCCCTCCGATCAGATAGAGCAGCGGAAACAGGAAAATCCACACGATGTCCACAAAGTGCCAGTAGAGTCCCACGAGCTCGACCCAAAGAAAGTTGCCCTTCGTAACCTTCCCTTGCTTGGCGAAGATCAACAGGGTGGTCAGCAGGCCGAGGCCGATCACCATGTGCAGTGCGTGGACCCCGGTCATCACAAAGTAGAAAATGAAGAAGAGTCCGACGTGCGGCACGGTGGCGTGAAAATGGTGAATCATGTCGAGGCTTTCGCCGCGAGGCGCAAAGTTCAGGCCGGGCACCAGCCCTTCGAGATAGTCTCCGTACCACTCATAGCGCAGCTTCACGTAGACAAAGGCGAAGCCCATGATCCAGGTCAGGACCACGTAGACGGTCAGGGCGGTCTGCCTGCGAAGCTGCGCCGAGCGCACGCCCAGGGCCATCGTCAAGCTGCTGCAGATCAACAGGACCGTATACGAGGCGCCGTACTTGATCTTCAACAGGTGGCTGCCCGCCGTGAAGGCCTCAAAGTATAGATTGCGGTAGAGGGCGTAGCCGCAGAATAGTCCCCCGAAGAACAGCACTTCGGTGGCCAGGAACAGCCACATGCCGAACGTGTCGGCTTGCGTCTGCTGCTCGAAGTCATCGAACTGGTGCGCCACCAGGGCGGCGCTGTCGTGTCCATCAGCCAACGTGAGCCTCCTCAGGCCCATAGGCGTACGCCTCTTCCACAACCGGGGTTTCGTCAAAATTGTTGGTGGGCGGAGGCGAAGGGATGGTCCATTCCAGGCCCTTGGCTCCCCAGGGATTCGGACCGGCCACCGGACCCTTGAAGGCCGACCATGTGAAATAGATCAACGGAATGAGATATCCCAAAGCGAGGATGGAAGCGCCCGCCGACGACATCACGTTCAGCACCTGGAATTCCGCGGGGTAGACGGCGTAACGCCGCGGCATACCGAGGTAGCCCAGGATGAATTGCGGCCCGAAGGTCAGATTGAATCCGGCGAAGACCAGCAGGCAGGCAAAGCGCGCCCAGGCCTCCGGATAGAGTTTCCCCGTCATTTTGGGCCACCACAAGTGCATGCCGCCGAGGTATCCCATGATGGCGCCGCCCACCATGACGTAATGGAAGTGAGCCACCACGAAGTAGGTGTCGTGCAGATGGACGTCGGTTCCGAGGGACGCGAGGAACAGGCCCGTCAGGCCGCCGATCGTGAAAAGCCCGATGAACCCGATGGCGTAAAGCATGGGAGTGTCGTACGAAACCGACGCCTTGTGCATGGTGGCGGTCCAGTTAAACACCTTGATGGCCGAGGGAATCGCGACCGCGAAGCTCAGCGCGGAGAAGACGAATCCGGCATACACCGACTGACCGGTCAGGAACATGTGATGTCCCCAGACCATGAACGATATGGCGGCGATCGATACGCTCGAGAAGGCGACAAAGCTGTACCCGAAGACGCGCTTGCGGCATCCGGCGGCCACCAATTCGCTCACCACGCCCATCGACGGCAGAATCAGGATGTAGACCTCGGGATGACCGAAGAACCAGAACAGGTGCTGGAACAGGATCGGATCTCCGCCGAGCGCCGGATCGAAGATCCCCACGTGGAAAATGCGCTCGAGCGCGATCAGGGCAAGGGTGATGGCGATCACTGGCATGGCCAGCACGAAAATCACGCTGGTGGCGTACAGCGCCCAGATAAACAAGGGCAGTCGGAACCAGGTCATCCGCGGCGCACGCATCTTGTGGATAGTGACCATGAAGTTCAGCCCGGTGAGAATCGACGAGAACCCGGAAATGAAGATTCCCACGGCCGCCGAAAGCACGTTGCCGTTGGCGTAAGTGGTGCTCAGCGGCGTGTAGAGCGTCCAGCCGGTGTCGACTCCGCCGCGAATGACGGAGAACATGAACACGGAGCCGGCCAGCATGAAGATGTACCAGCTCAGCAGATTCAGCTTTGGGAAGGCGACATCGCGGGCGCCGATCATGATCGGGATCAGGAAGTTTCCCAGCACCGTGGGAATCGACGGGGCCAGGAAGAAGAAAATCATGATCAGCCCGTGCGCGGTGAAGAGCTTGTTGTAGCTGGCCGGTTCCATCAGAGCGCCTGTGGGCTCGACCAGGTTCAGGCGCATCAACGTAGCCATCAGGCCGCCAACCGCGAAGAAGCCGGTGATGGCGAACAGATAGAGCCAGGCGATGCGCTTGTGATCGGTGGTGAAAAGCCAGGAGCGCCAGCCATAATCGGCGTTCAGGTAATGCACTTCCGGCATGGTCGGCGCTTCAACTTCAACCGCGACGGCGCTCATTGCTTTGTTGCCTTCCTTTCCCCGGGAGGTCCGAATGACTTGATATAGGCGATCAGTTGCAGGACCTCCTCCTCATTCATCTGGCCTTGGTAGGTCGGCATGTTGGGCGGATAACCCACAATCGCTTCCGGCCCGAGGATCGATTCGCGCAGGTAAGCGTCGTCCGCCGTCACTGTCTTGCCGTTCTGCAGCTTGACGTCAGTCCCGTAGAGGCCCTGAAGGGGCGGTACGCCGGGCTTCCCTTCGGGCGTATGGCACTCGTTACAGCCCAACTGCCCGAACAGCCGCTCGCCGGTGACCGACATCGGCTTGGCGTTCAGCTGGCTCGCGAGCCACCGCGCGTAGTCCTCGTGGGACAACACCACGATCGTGCCCACCATATGGGAATGGCCCATGCCGCAAAACTGGTCGCAGAAGAGGTGGAATTCGCCCGTCTTGGTGGCTTCGAACCATTCGGTGGAATACATGCCCGGAACCACATCGCGCTTCATCCGGAAGGCGGGCACGCCGAAGTCATGGATCACGTCCTCGGAGGTCATGGTCAGCTTGATGGGCTCGTGCACCGGAACGTGCAGCGTGTTGATTTCACGCGGGCCCTCGGGATGCTGCACTTTCCACATCCATTGCTTGCCCACCACGAAGATCTCCGTGGCCGACGGCGGCGGCGTGGATGCTCTCATGAAGACGTGCGCCGACCACACGAAGATCAGGACGCAAATGAGCGATGGAATGATCGTCCAGGTCAGCTCCAGCTTGAGATTTCCCTCGTACTGCGGCGGCACTTCGTCCTTGTCGCGCCGGCGATACTTGATGGCGAAGTAGAAAACCGTGGCGAAGATCAGCCCCGCGAAAAAGATCGTCAGCGCGGTTAGGAAATAGTAGAGGTAATCCATCTCCACGGAGAGCGTGGAGGCCTGTTCGGGTTGGAGAGGAAATCCGTACATAACTTATCCGGCTGTCAGCTTCCCGGCAAAACCCGCCCGCCCTGAGCCGGGACGCCGTGACGGAACCCGCTGTCAGTCCCGCGGGCGCCCGGGCGTGCTCTTGAACATCACCAGCATCAGCCCCCCGAGCGAAAGAACCGTAATTAAGGCCCCGATCTGCAGCGCCCGCGAAATGATCAGGCTATACTTGCCGGTTTGAGGATCATACTCGCAGCAGTAGAGCAGGATCGCATCCACCGGATTACCAATCTTGCCGGCCGAGGCCTCCACCAGGCCGAGACGCAGGTTGCCGGCCGGGTACTGGATGCCGTAGAAGTACCGGGCCACCTTTCCATCCGGCGTCAGAACCATGATTCCGGTGGCGTGAATGAATTGCTTGATGTTCGAATCGTAGTGGTAGCGGAATCCCACTGCCTGCGTCAGGCGCTCGATCGAATCCTGGCCACCGGTGAGGAAATGCCACGCGTCGGCGGCGCCCGGACGGCCGTAAAGTCCCACGTAGACGGCCTTCTTGGCGGCAGCCAGCGATGGTTTCTCGGTGGGATCGAAACTGACGGTCACCACGTCGTAGTCCTTCCCCAAGTCGAGCTTCATCTCCTTCATGCTGGTCTCGAGGCCGTTCAGTGACGTTGTGCAGAGCATCGGGCACTCGTAGTACACGAGCGACAGGACCACCGGCCGCCCGTGACCGAAGAACTCGCGCAACGCCACCGTGTTTCCGTTCTCGTCGGAGAAAGGAATGTCGAGCGGAATCTGCTGATTGAGCTTCTGGTCGATTCCGACGTCCCGAAACGCCGGGGGAAGCTGGCTCGCCGGGCGCGCCTGGCCGAAAACGCGCCGGGTTGCCGGCACGCCGAATGCCAGGAGCATCATCAGCGCGGCCAGGAGCACGGTCCGGACACGCGGAGCCGCACTCGCTGGCCGGCGCCGCAATCTGCCCGTGTCTGGTATGGTTCCCATCAATTCTTCGCTCCTCAGAACCTCAACCGGCATTCTTGGTCCTTCGATACCCTCACGGCCGCGCCGCTGCCGGTTCGGGCTGAGCCCCCGGCATGGCAGAACCGGCGGGAGACTTTCCTGCCGTCCGCCCGGCACTCGCACCTGCCGAACCGCCGGCGGCGCTCCGGACCGGCAACCCTCGTTCGAGCAGCAAATCCATGGCGCGATCGATCGGAATCCGCGCCACGCCCGCGCCCTGATCCACCCAGCCGTAGGACTCTAGGGTCTGCTGTTGCTGCTGGACGTAGTCCCGAAGATCCTCCTGCGCGTTGACCTGCAGGCGCGGCCCAGGCGGCAGCGCGCGACCGGTCTGGGTAAGCGACGGAACAACCGTCGCGGTCTCCGGCGTGGAGAGGAACCGGAATGTGCCGTAGCCGACGATCAGCCCGAAGATCAGCAGGCCCACAAAGGCGCCCGCCAGCACGGCTACGTTGTTAACCCCCGTGTCCGTCTTCTCGTGAGCGAACTGCCCGTGCCCGTGTTGATTTGCTCCGGTGCTAGCTTCCAACGTTCACCAGACCTTCAAAGCGAGGATCGTGCAACGGTAATAGTGGCCTGCTCTTGAGCTGCCAGGCAAACCACGCGACCCAGACCCCGCCGATGCCGAAAAACACCACAGGGTCCATCCAACTCAACTGCGGCATCTTCGGGGAGAAGGCCGGCGAAATCATCCAGTACAAGTCCACCCATTCCATGACCACCAGGATCACGCAGACGATGGCCAGCATCCGGTTGCGGCGGGTCACGGCCCGCTGCAACAGAAGCAGGAAGGGGACCGCAAAGCGAAACAGGAAAAGAGCCACCGCCACCCCGCCCCACTCGCCCCGGGCGCGGACCACGTACCACGGGATCTCGTCCTGCAAGTTGCCGGCCCAGATGATCAGAAACTGGTCGAACTGCAGGTAAGCCCAGAGCATGGTAAAGACGAGCAGGAGGTTTCCATAGTCATTGAAGCGCTTGGGCTCGGCCAGCGTGGCGAAGGGCTCATACTTGGAAAAAGCGGTCAAAGTCAGTACCGTCAGGGCTACCCCAAGCAGCGCGGGCACCACCATAAAGATCATGCCGTAGATGGTGGAGAAGAATCCCGGCTCGAGCGACATCACCCAGTCCACCGCGGCGTATGTGACGGTGAATCCGAAAATAACCAGGCCCGGGCCGCTCAAACGACGCATCCTGTCGAAGTAGTGGCTCGCCCCTCCGCCGGCATCCTCCGCCGCCGACCAGCGGTTCAGCAGGTAGATCAGCAGCAGCCAGATCGCAAAGTAGACGACGGCCCGGATCACCCAGAATTCTGTGCCGAGGTAAACGCGCTTGAATGCTGCAAGATTGAGCGAAGCCAGGGTCTCCGGATTCGCCCATTGATAAAGCACCGGCAGTTTCACCAGAATGGGGACAAACAGCAGCACCATCAGGGGCAGCACGCGCGTACCCGCCTCGAGAGGCCGCCGCGCGAGATAACCCCACCGGCCCGTCACCATGTAGTGGATCATCAGGATGGCCATGCAGCCGACGGTCACGGCCAACCAGAACCAGAAGGCGACCAGGTAGGAGTGCAGGAACTGCTGCGGATTCATGTACCAGCCCACGGCCGACAGGATCAGGAAAACGGCGCCGGCGCCGAGAGCGCTGCTCTGCAACCGGCCAAGCGCGGAATTGAGGGCTTCGTTCATTGTCCTTTTTCCGTGAGCTGCCCGCGCTGGTCCGCCGGAACGTCGTCCAAGGCCGCGTGCTGGCTGAGTTGCAGCGCCCGGATGTAAGCCGCGATCCTCCAGCGGTCGTCCGGCGCCACCCGATTGGCGTAACTATACATCGCGCCGTAACCGTTTGTGATCACGTCAAAGAAGTGGCCGACCGGCGCGTTCCTCAGGCGCTCGATGTGGTATGAAGGCGGCGCCTGGAACCCGCGTTGCACGATCATGCCGTGACCGCTGCCGGTGTAGTCGTGGCAGGGCGAGCAATTGACGTTGAAGCGCTGGCGCCCGCGTTCCAGGTCATCGCGCGTGATGGGAAACGGAAACTCGTTCGCGACCACACCGTTAATCTTGCCCGTGTAGCGCAGCTCATCGGTGCGCAGATTCCCGTGCGCCACCGTGCCCGGAACCTCGGGACGCTCCGAGCGCCCGTCGGCAAAAAATGAGCTGGCCTCGAGCGGGTTGTACTTCGGCTGGACGTGCATATCCACGCGGCAGGCCGTGGCCGCCGTCATCGCCAGCGCGAGCGCCGCAAGGCCTGACGATCGACCTACGAGGCGCCGGATCAGGCTCTGCAAGGCCTGGGCTTCAGCGCCACCGTAAAGCCTGCCGCAACGAACCTCGAGGAACTTGGGGAGCAGAGCGGAACGGACGAGTTTGGCTTTACGGTCCATCACGCTCAGCTTTCCACTTCCGTGACGTCGATCGGATTGAGGCCGGCCATGAAATCCTTGGTCCGCTCCAGGTTAAACTTCGGATCGCGCGCCTCGATGCACAAGAAGAACCGGTCGCGCGACGCCAGGTCAAAGCGGGGCGCGTTAAACACCGGGTGATAGGGCTTCGGCAGGTCGTTCAGCAGGATCATGCCGAACACCGCCGTCAGAGCCGAGAAAAGAATCGTCAGCTCGAACATGATCGGGATGAACGAGGGCCAACTGAAGTACGGCTTGCCACCGATGTTTAAGGGGTACCCGACCACGTTCGGATACCACTCGAGAAGCAGGCCCGTGCAGGTTCCGGTCAGCCCTCCGCAGAGGACGAAGGCGGGAAGCGGTATTTTGTCATGCGAGCTCATCACGATCTCCGGCAACCCCTCGACGGCAAACGGAGTGTAAGCGTCCATGCGGCGGTAGCCCTCGTCGCGAGACCTTTGGGCAGCTTTGATCACCTGCTCCGGAGTCTCGAACTCAGCCATCAGCCCGTAAAGTGGAGTCTTCGCCATCGCCAAGCTCTGATCGTGGGGGCGTCAGTGCGCCGCCGCGGCCTTCTCGTGCTCCGTCTTGTGCACCAGATCGCGCAATTCGTGGATCGCGATCATGGGCAGGAAGCGGATGAAGAGATAGAACAGGGTAAAGAACAAACCTAGCGTTCCGAGAAAAGTCATGTAATCCCAGCGCGTGGGGTAGAACATGCCCCACGAGGAGGGAATAAAGTCGCGATGCAGGCTCGTCACGATAATCACAAAGCGCTCCAGCCACATCCCGGCCTGCACCACCAGGGATATTACGAACAGCGCCCACGGATTGCGCCGGATCTTGGAAATCCACAGCACCTGGGGCCCGACCAGATTGCAGAAAATCAGGGTCCAGAAGACCTTGGCGTACGGCCCCGTCATGCGGTTCATCATCATGTAGCGGTCGTACGTGTTGCCGCTGTAAAACGACATGAACGCTTCCATCACGTAGCTGTAAGCCACTACGAGGCCCGTGGCCAGCATCACCTTGCCCATGAAATCGAGATGCTTCATGGTGATGAAACCTTCAAGGTGATAGTACTTGCGCAGCGGGATGGCCAGCGTGAGCACCATGGCGAAGCCGGAGTAAATCGCTCCGGCCACGAAGTAAGGAGGGAAAATGGTGCTGTGCCAGCCCGGAAGCACGGCGATGGTGAAGTCGAAACTCACCACGGTATGCACCGAAACCACAAGCGGCGTCGCCAGGCCCGCCAGCAGCAGCGAGCAGGTCTCGTAGCGCGACCAGTGCTCGGCGGAGCCCCGCCAACCGAGCGCAACAATGCCATAGATCATCTTGGTGACGCGCTTCTTGGCCCGGTCCCGAAGTGTGCCGAGGTCGGGGAGCAGTCCCACGTACCAGAAGACCAGCGAAACCGTGAGGTAGGTGGAAACCGCGAAGACGTCCCACACCAACGGGCTGCGGAATTGAGGCCACACCCCCATGGTGTCCGGATAAGGCAGGAGCCAGAAAAAGAGCCACGGCCGGCCCATATGAGCCAGGGGAAACAGCCCGGCGCAAGCCACGGCGAAAATCGTCATGGCTTCCGCAAACCGGTTGATCGAAGTGCGCCATTTCTGCCGCATCAGCAGCAGGAAGGCTGAGATCAGCGTGCCGGCGTGTCCGATTCCGATCCACCACACAAAGTTCGTGATGGCGAAGCCCCACCCGACCGGGATATTGATGCCCCAAACCCCGACTCCGATCGTAAACACCCAACCCAGGGCAATGTTGAGGATAAACAGCAGGGTGAGGGCCATGGCGAGGCCCGCCAGCCAGCGGATGCCCACCGGCCACGTCAGCACCATGTCGCTGACCCGATCGCTGACGGAGCGGTAGGTCTGCCCCGGCGCCAGAACCTCGTCGGTCTCGACCACCGCGGTCGTCGTCAGCTTGTCGTTCTCGACCGGATCCATGCGCTATCCCTTGATCTCCGGGTTCGGGTTCTTCAGCCGCGCGAGATACGTTGTGCGCGGACGCGTATTCAGATCGCGCAGCAGTCCGTAATCGCGCCGCTGCGCCTTCAGCTTCGTCACTTTGCTGTTGGGGTCGTTCAGATTGCCAAATACGATCGCTTCGGTAGGACAGGTCTGCTGGCACGCCGTCAAGATCTCGCCGTCCTCGACCACGCGATCCTCGCGCTCCGCCTTGATCTTGGTTTCCATGATGCGCTGCACGCAGTAAGTGCATTTTTCCATCACGCCGCGGCTGCGCACGGTGACGTCGGGATTCCGCAGGGGGTAGAAGCTGGGAGTTTCCCAGTCTGAGTACAACTTGAAGTTGAAGCGCCGGACCTTGTACGGACAGTTGTTCGAGCAATACCGGGTGCCGACGCACCGGTTGTAGACCATTAGGTTCAACCCTTCCGGGCTGTGCACCGTAGCGCCCACCGGACACACGTACTCGCAGGGCGCGTTCTCGCAGTGCTGGCAGAGCATGATCTCGTTGTAGGCTTCGGGATTCTCCAAATCGCCGCGGAAGTAGGTGTCCACGCGAATCCACTGCATGTCGCGTCCGTTATCCACCTCGTCTTTGCCCACCACCGCGATGTTGTTCTCGGCGTAACAGGCCACCACGCAGGCGTTGCATCCGATACAGGTGTTGAGATCGATCGACATGCCCCAGGAGTAGCCCTGGCTGTAGTCGTACGGCGGGTACAGCGACTGGGCCTCGGTGGTCATGTCCGGGGGATCCTGGGCAAACTCCGGATTGCTGCGATACTCGTCGAGCGTCCCGACGCGAACCACGCGCCGGTCAAAGGCCGCATCGCTCTCTTCCTCGCTCCTCTGGCCGTTTTGCTCGATCAGGTGATTGTTCTGGGTGGTCACCAGGTGATAAGTCGCATTGGTCTTGGCGAGCCTGACGCCGGTAATGATCCACGGCGCGAGTGAAGTGCGGATCGAGTAAGCATTCGCGCCCACGCCCGTCCCCACGGCGCCTGCGAGCGTCCGGCCGTAGCCGAGGTGCAGCGTCAGCGAATTCGTGGCCTGACCGGGCAGAATGAACACCGGCGCGCTGATCTCGCGTCCCTCAACCTGCACCTTCACCACGTCTTCGCGCTTCAACCCCAGTTGCGCGGCCGTGCCGGGGCTGATCAGCAGGGCGTTGTCCCAAGTCAGCTTGGTAAACGGTTGCGGCAGCTCCTGCAGCCAGGCGTTGCTTGCAAGGCTCCCGTCCCAAAGCGAAGGGCTCGGCAGCAGCACAAGTTCCAACCCTTCAGCGATTGCGGCCGACGACGCAGGAATCGCGCCGGCGTTCGCCGCGGCCTGCTTGGGCGCGAAGGCCGTCCCTTCCACCCAGCCGTTGTTGAGCGAGGTCTCCCAGAAGTTCTCGAAGCCCGCGCCGCCCGCCGTCACACGGCCGGCCACAGCCTCGCGCTGCCAGTAATCCCGCACCATGTCGTGTGCAGAAGCGTAAGTCTGCCCGCGCAATATCGCCAGCATCTCAAGGGCGCTGCGCCCGCCGTAGAGCGGCGCAATCAGGGGCTGAATGATGCTGACCGTGCCGTCGTAACAGCGCACATCGCCCCAGGCTTCCAGGTAGTGCGCTTCGGGAATCTGCCAGTGGCATTGCGCCGCGGTCTCATCGATAAACAGCCCCAGGTGAACCCGGAAGTCCACCTTCTGCATGGCCGCCAGGAACGGCACGTCCGCCGGCGCGTTGTAGATGGGATTCACGCCCATGAGGATGAGCGTCCGCACCTGGCCTGCGTCCATGGCGGTTACCAGGTCTTTGAGGGACTTCGTTTCGTCGGTCGGATTCGCCTCGAGCGGGGCCGTGTAAACCACCGTCTGCCCGGCGTTGCCGAGCGCCTGATTCATCGCGTGAACCAGCGCGTGCACGGCCGCGGGCTGGCGATCGCCGGTCACGACCAGGCTCGCGCCACGATGCGCCTTCAGGTCGTTCGCAACCGCCGCAATCCAGTCAGCGGGGACGCCGGTCGGCGGCTCGGACGACCCTCCGCCACCAACGCCGACCGCGGAAGCCAGTGCGCGCGCCAGGCCCTCGACGGCGCTCGACCGCAGCTGCAGCCGATGGTCCGCGAGCGATCCCGTGACCGACGGAGTGCTCTCGACGGCGTACAGACGGTTCGACGAACCGGAGGGATCCGTCATGCGCCGCCGTCCGGCGAAGTCCCGCGCGTAGCGGAGGCTGCCGGGCTCCCCGAACATGAAATCCGAGTCGAGACTGAGGACTACTTCCGCCTTGTCCAGCCTGTAGACGCTGCTCGCGTACTGCCCAAACGCCAGCCTCGAGCCTTCGCGCGCCGCATCGCGGCCGCAGGGCTCATACTGGTGCCAGCGCGCCCCCGGAAACTCATTCAGCAGGGACTGGATCTGGTCGGCCAGGGTGGGCGAAGTGATCGTGCCGGTGAGAATCCGCAGGCCCTTGCCGCCCGTGGAGCGCTCGTCGACCAGGTGATTGCCGAGGTCTTCGATGAACTGCTCCCAGCTCGCCACCTTCCCGAAATGGCTCGGCGTCTGCGAGCGATCGGGATCGTACAGCGTCAGCACCGAGGCCTGTCCGAACACGTCCGTGCCGCCCAGGCTGCTCGAGTGGTCGGGATTCCCCTCCACCTTGGTGGGGCGCCCCATGTGGCTCTCCACCAGCAGACCCCGGCCCACGCCCCCGAAGGGCATGGCGGTGGCGTAGAACAGCGGAATGCCCGGCACAAACTCCTCGGGCTGCCGCACGTAGGGCACAATCCTCTCGGGCGGAAGCTTGGTGCAGGCGGTGAGCCCCGCGAGGCCGGCCGAAGCCCCCATGATCTTCAGCAGATCGCGGCGGTTCAAGCCTCCTGGTCCCGTGTTCGGAACCCGCCCCCGGGGAAACTCTTTGGCGGCGGCCTTCTCAACCGCCCCGTCCCCTTCCCACTCTTCCACGCTGCGCCAGAAGCGCGCGCGCGCGGAGCCGGGCTGCGCGGCGATCTGGACCAAGTCCGTGGGCGCGTCTTGTGGTTTCAAATCCTTCATGTGTTTCGCCATCGATTCCTGGCCATGACTCAGCGATGACAGGTGTCGCAAGTGATGAGGCTACGGATCTTGTAATCCTTTACGAGTTGCCGGCCCATGGCAATCTGATCCTTCGGCGGATCGTAAACGGGCCGGAACACGTCCTCGCGGTGCCGCACATACTGCTCCGGATGCTTGTGGCAGTCGATGCACCACCGCATGTAGAGCGTGTTTTCCTTCCAGGTGATCGGCATCTCGCCCAATTGCCCGTGGCACGTTGTGCAGCCGATCCCCTTTTTCACGTGAATGCTGTGATTGAAGTAGACGAAGTCGGGCAGAGCGTTCACCCGCGCCCATTCGAGCGAGTGGCCGGTGGCGTAGCTTGCCCGCACCGGCTCAAGCATGACGCTGTTGGTCCAGATTTGGGAGTGGCACGTCATGCACGTTTCGGTGGACGGAATCCCCGCAAACCCCGAATTCTCCACGGAAGTGTGGCAATAGCGGCAGTCGATGCCGTCGTCCATGGTGTGGTGCTTGTGGCTGAACGGCACGGGCTGCTCAAGCTGCAACTTAGCCCTGGTGTAATAGGGCGATTGGTTCACAGCCCACGCGAGATACCCCAGGCCCCCGATCAGCAACGTAACCCCCACAATGCTGACGCGGGAGATCGTATTCATGCTGCGGTGAAAAAGCTGCGGCATCCCTTTACCTTTTATGGAACTACCGGAGCAACCCGGGTACTCGACTCGGGCCGACCGTGTTTCGGACCGTCAGCAGAAAGGGCCTTGGGCGGCCCGATCACTGCGCTTCTGCCGTCCGATTCGCCTTCCGAAACGGTGCGCGTGAACTTTCGAATGAGAGATGTTATTGCGTCGCGTCACGCTCTGTCAACTGATGAAGTGGAATATTTTTTCTCGCCATCGAGCGAGAACGTCCCGCCAATAAAAGCCGTCGCCCCGCTATCAACCTGCTCACGAATCCGGACGTCCGGGTGATGGACACGACTGTAGTGTTCTCTGTTTTGCTGCGGTTCTGTGGTAGGAGACCGCCCTTCCGGACGGTGAATGAGACAGCTATGGGGTTGCTCTCGAGCCTTCAAATTTTGCGGAACGCCCAGAACAGAAACCCCGATAGAATGACCGCAGCCGGGAGCGTCAGGACCCAGGCCATGGCGAGATTTCGCACCGTTCCCCACTGCAGGCCTGACTTGTTGGCCGCCATGGTGCCGGCCACCCCTGACGAGAGCACGTGCGTGGTGCTGACGGGCATGCCGTAAAGCTCCGCCATCTCGATGGTGGCCATGGCCACGATTTCAGCGACCGCGCCCTGGGCATACGTGAGGTGGTTCTTGCCGATCTTTTCACCCACCGTCACCACGATCCGTTTCCAACCGACCATGGTGCCGAGCCCGAGCGCGATGGCCACCGCGACCTTCACCCAGGTTGGAATGAACTTGGTAGAGGCGTCGAGATGCGCCTTGTAGTTGGCGAGCTCCGCCTTTTCGCCACTCGTGAACGGCGGGTTGCCCGACTTCTGCATCAGGCGCAGGGCCTCGCTGGCCACGTACATGTCGTTGCGAAAATTGGGTGTGCTTTCGGCCGGCACGCTCGCAAGGTCCTTGTAAATCGCCATTTCGTCGCCGATCCCGCTCACCAACTGACGCAGAGCGAGCATGGTGTTGGGCTTGAAGTCGTGGGTACGAATGTAGTCCGTTACGTCGTCGCGCGGATCGCCCACGACTGCCGCCGGGGTGACGTAGTGGTCCAGCACGTCCGCGGTCTGGTGCGACACGGCGACGAAGTCCTGGGCCTCCCTGGGGCTGATGGCGTGATTAAGAGCGTAGGCAGTGGGAACGGTCCCGATCAGGATGAGCATAATCAGGCCCATGCCCTTCTGGCCGTCATTCCCGCCATGGGCGTAGCTCACTCCCGTACAGGTGAGGATCAGGAGGCAGCGAATCCAGAACGGAGGCGGTTCAGTTCCCTGGGGAGCCTCATAGAGCCGCTTGTCGCGGAGCACCTTTTTCGTCAGCAAGAGCAGCAGGTATGCCGCGACGAAACCCACAAAGGGTGAGATCACCAGAGTCTTTCCGACCGTGGCAGCCTGCGACCAATCCACACCGCTGGTGCCATTCTTCGGCGACATCAGCTCATTGGCCACGCCGACGCCAATGATCGATCCGATCATCGTATGGGAGCTCGAGGCTGGGAGGCCAAGTAGCCAGGTGCCGATGTTCCAGATGATCGCCGCGACCAGCAAGGCAAAAACCATGGCGAACCCGGCGCCGCGGCCTACCTGCAGGATGAGTTCCACAGGCAGCAGCGTAATGATGGAAAAAGCCACCGCACCGCCGGAGGTCAGCACGCCGATGAAGTTCCAAAGGCCGGACCAGACCACTGCCAGGTGGGGTTCGAGCGAGTGCGTGTAGATGACCGTTGCGACCGCGTTAGCGGTATCGTGGAAACCATTGACGAATTCGAAGCCCAGGGCCGCGGCCAGCGCGACACCCAGTAGCACGTAAGGGTAGATGGACGTTGCGTGGACAGTTGACAGGTCCGAAGCCAGGTGGAACGCGGCGTAGACAACCCCAACCACCAACGCCACCCCGAACACCCACATGCCGACGGCGCCGGCGCGGCTCTTGGCTAGTTTTGCGTCTAAGAGACTTTGTGCGGCTTCCGCCATGCGTCCCTCCCAGGAAGGCGAAGCATACACCGCGCTTTGTGAAGATCAGGTTACAGCGAGGAAACAATTCGGAGACAGGGACTGGAAGAAAGGCCGCACGCGCGGCGCCATGGTGTTTGTCGGGCTTCGACGATACTTTCGATTAATTGAGCGGTTTCGAAGCGGATTCATTCTCTGTTATCCTGGGGCCCGGCCGGGAGGAAAGCTATGGCACACGAAGGCAAAGGACTTGATGAATTGCAAAGCGCCTACAAGGCCGCCGTTGATGAGTGGGTTGCCGCGATCCGGGAAGAGGAAGCCCTGGCTTCGGTGAATCATTCGGTGGCGGAAATCGATCAGTGGGAGAACGCCCACTTCCACGAAGAAGATCTCCGTAACAAGGCAAAGGCGGCCAAGAAGGAATACGAGGCCGCGCTGCGGTTCAAGTTCTTTGCCATTCCGGAATGATCCAATTGCGGGGTACCACGGCAACGCGGCCCGGCTGCCTTCAGTCGGGCCGATCTGCCGATCGGCGGGCTGCGCTACGCCGCGAGGAAGCCCGCGGAGACAGAGCGCTAGCAGTTCCCGCCCTCCAAATGCGAGATTTCCCACGTCTTTTCCACCATGCAGCCGGCCAGCCGGAACCGCGCTGGCATCGGAGTTCGGATCGCCGCCCGCACCGCTCCGCCTGGGCGAGAATCTAAGGTTCAGTGCCCGCTGCCATTGACAAGTCGCCGTTGCCGACCAAAGCCGCCAGGCTCCGCGAGCTCTGGCCTGATCTGTGGACCTTCATCCGCCCGCGCCGCTGGATTCTGGCGCTCGGATTTCTGCTCATGGCGATCAATCGCCTGGCCGGACTTGTGCTGCCCGCCTCGTCCAAGTACCTGATCGACGGCGTGATCGGCAAGCACAACGCGGCCTTGCTGCTGCCTATCGTGGGCGCGGTCATTGCCGCCACGCTCGTGCAGGGCGCCACAGACTTCTGCCTCACCCAGCTTCTCTCCAAAGAAGCGCAGCGCCTGATTGCCGAGTTGCGCGTGCGGGTGCAGGAGCACATCGGACGCCTGCCGATCGCTTACTACGACGCCACCAAGACCGGCGCTCTCGTGTCGCGGATTATGAGCGACGTGGAGGGGTTGCGCAACCTGATCGGCACGGGCCTGGTGCAGTTCGTCGGCGGGATCCTGACGGCCGTCTTCGCACTGGTGGTCCTGCTCAAGATCAGCGTGCTGATGACCGCGGTAGCGGCCGGAATCCTGCTGGTGTTCGGCGTGTGCATGCGTTACGCCTTCAAAATCATCCGGCCCATCTTCCGGGCGCGGCCCAAGATCAACGCCGAGGTCACCGGACGCCTCACCGAATCGCTCGCCGGCGTACGTGTGGTCAAGGGCTACCATGCCGAGCAGCGCGAAGCCGCGGTTTTCGCGGGCGGCGTTCAGCGCCTGCTCGACAACGTCCTGCAGACGCTGACCGCTACCTCGGTGATGAGCTTGACGGCGAGCACGCTGCTCGGCGTGGTCAGCGCCCTGATCATGTTTCTCGGGGCGCATCGGATCATCGCCGGAACGATGACCCTGGGCTCGTTCGTCGAATTCACCATCTTTCTGGCCATGCTGGTCGCGCCCGTGGCCCAGGTGGTGAGCATTGGCACGCAGCTCACCGAGGCCATCGCCGGACTCGAGCGCACGCGCGAGGTGCTGGCAGAGCGAACCGAGGATTCGGACCCCGCGCGCCACGTCGAGCTCGGCACACTCGGCGGCGAAATCGTTTTCGAGAACGTGAGCTTTGCCTACGAAGCCGGCAAGCCGGTGCTGAACGAGGTCAGCTTCCGCGCGAGCCCCGGCACCGTCACCGCGCTGGTCGGGCCTTCCGGCGCCGGCAAGTCCACCTTGATCGGCCTCGCAGCGGCCTTCTACGTTCCCACCACGGGCCGCATTTTGGTAGATGGAATCGATCTGAGCACGGCGCGCCTGGACTCCTATCGCACCCAGCTCGGCGTGGTCCTGCAAGACACGTTTCTGTTCGACGGCACCATTCGCGAAAACGTCGCTTTTTCGAGACCGCAGGCGAGCGAAGCCCAGATTCTGGCGGCCTGCCGCATCGCGCGCGTGGACGAGTTTGCCGAACGCTTCGAGCTGAAGTACGAGACCGTGGTCGGCGAGCGCGGGGTCAAGCTCTCCGGCGGGCAAAAGCAGCGCGTCTCGATCGCGCGCGCCATTCTGGCCGATCCGCGCATTCTGATTCTGGACGAGGCCACCTCCAGCCTAGACTCCGAGTCTGAGGCGCTCATCCAGGAAGGCCTGGCCTACCTGATGCAGGGCCGCACCACCTTCGTGATCGCGCACCGCCTCTCCACTGTGCGGCGCGCGGACCAAATTCTGGTGATCGAAGGCGGCCGCATTGTGGAACGCGGCACACACGAGTCGCTCTACGCGCTCGAGGGCCGCTATTGGGAGCTGTACACGCGGCAGCACGGGATCGAATCGAACCGTTTGCTGCTGCCGGGCGAAAAGGAAAAGGAAGAAGAGCCTGAAGTGGCGGGGGCGCGCGGCAACGGCCGCGAAGGCGACGCCGGGCTGCCCGATCCCGTACGCATGCTGCGTGGCCAGGGGGCGTGAGCCGAAGGTCGTCCTTCCGGCTGGAATCCCTCGATCGGCGACGGCGTAGGAAGAGGACGGACGCGCTCAACGCTCAGCAAATGCGCGGCAAGGGATCGCCGACCAGCATGTCAATCACGCGGCTACCGCCGTAGCCCGTGTTCACCAGCACCGTACCCGCGGGCTGCTCGCGCACGTCGCCGATGATCCGCGCCTCGGCGCCGCCGGCAGCGCGCTCGAGCGCTGCGAGAGCCGCATCGGCCGCGGCCGCGTCGACCACCGCCAGGAACTGCCCCTCGTTGGCAATGTGCAAGGGATCGAGTCCCAGAAGTTCACACGCGCCGCGAACAGTGTCGTGGACGGGAATGCTCTCCTCGGAAAGGTGAATGCCGAGCCGGCAATCGCGGGCCAGTTCGTTCAGGGCCGTCGCCACGCCCCCGCGCGTGGGGTCGCGCATCCAGCGGATGCCGGGAGCCGCCGCCGAGGCCAAGGCTTCGACCAGGGGGAGCACCGAGCGGGTATCGGACCTGAGATCGGCCTCGAGGTCCAGCTCGCCCCTGGCCAGCAGGATCGTGATGCCGTGATCTCCGATCGGTCCCGAAAGAAGGATCCGGTCGCCCGCCCGCACCGCACCCGGCGCCAGGCTGATTCCGGGGAGCGGACGTCCGATTCCACAGGTTGTGACGTACATCAGGTCGGCCTTGCCGTGCTCGACCACCTTGGTGTCGCCACCCACGACGCGCACGCCCGCGCGCGCGGCCGCTTGCCCCATGGCGTGGACTTCGGCTTCGAGCGTTGGCGTCGGAAGCCCCGCTTCCAGGATGTACGTCACAACCAGGGCTTCGGCACGAACGCCGGAAACCGCCAGGTCGTTGACGGTGCCGTTGACGGCGAGCTCGCCGATCGATCCGCCCGGAAAGCACAGAGGCTTCACCACAAAACTGTCTGCGGTGATGGCCACGGCAGTGCCGTCGATTTCCACCAGGGCGGCGTCGCCGAGAATTTGTGTGCCGGGACCGAAAAGGATGGGGGCGAATAATCCTTCAATGAGACGCCGGCTCGCCTTGCCCCCGGCGCCGTGGGCCATCTCAATCTGCGGGTCACGGAACCGGATTTTCGCGGTGGGGAAGTCCATCGGTCAAACATCAGCAATGAACAGTCGACAGTTGACAGCCAACAGTCGAAATAATAGTCCGCAAGTCCACAGCCGGAAGTCAACCGGCAAGTCGCAATTGACAATCGGAAATCGACAATCGGGGAATCAGCAATTACGCCACAGCGGCTTTGCGGTGTTCGTAGTTGTAATAGGCGGCGCAGGATCCTTCGGACGAAACCATCAAGGCTCCAATGGGCTGTTCAGGAGTGCATTCCCTCCCGAAGAGCTTGCACTGAGCAGGCTTCAGCACGCCTTTCAGGACCTCGCCGCATTGCGCCGCTTTGGGGTCTGTCACGCGGAGCCCTGGAATGGAGAATTGCCGTTCGGCGTCCCATTCCGCGTAGGAGTCGCGGAGCCGCAAGGCCGACTGGGAGATGAAACCCATCCCACGCCACTCGAAGTACGGCCTGAGCTCGAAGACCTCCGCCATGGCCCGCAGCGCAGCACGATTGCCCTCCCACGGAACCACCCGCCTGTACTGATTCTCGACCTTAGCCTCGCCGCGCCGGAGCTGCCGCAGTAGCATCACGATCGACTGCAACATGTCGAGGGGCTCAAATCCGGATACCACGATCGGTTTGCCCTCGTTCTTCGAAATCCACTCGTAGGGCCGGCATCCGATGACCGTGGAGACGTGACCCGGACCGATGAACGCGTCGATCCGCATGTCGGGAGAATCCAGGATGGCGCGAATGGCCGGAATAATGGTGACGTGGTTGCAAAAAACGGTGAAGTTGCGCACACCGAGCGCCTTCGCCTGCATCAGGGTCAGGGCCGTGGAAGGCGCGGTAGTCTCGAACCCGATGGCGAAAAACATTACCCGCTTCTCGGGATTCTTCTGTGCCAGTTTCAGGGCGTCTGCGGGCGAGTAGACAACCCGGACGTCCATCCCGCGAGCCTTGTATTCGAGCGGACTCCCTTTGGCCCCCGGAACCCGCATCATGTCGCCGAAGGCCGTGAAGATCACATCGGGTTGTTCGGCCACGGAAAGGCCGTCGTCGATGCGGCCCATGGGAAGCACACAGACCGGACAACCGGGGCCGTGCACAAGCTCGATGTTCGCGGGCAGCACGTCTTTCAGCCCGAATCGATAGATGGCATGCGTGTGCCCTCCGCACACCTCCATCAGGCGGTAGTGCCGATCGGGGTCCGCGAGCCGCCGGATTTCCTCGGCCGTCTTCCGGATGACCTCGGGGTCGCGAAACTCGTCGACGTACTTCACGCTGCCCCCCTTTTGGCGGGCGGCGATTGCGAAGGGCCCAGTGCCTCCGGGGCGCGTGCCCGCTCATCGGCGGCGGCCTCGCCGAGGCCGTATCCGCGCACCTCTTCCATGGCGGCCTGCTCCTCGCCGAGCAGACGGAGCGTGCGCATCTGGTCGAGAGCATCCTCCTCGCTGATCTTGCTCAGCGCGAAGCCCACGTGGATCAGAACCCAGTCTCCGGGCTGCGGAGCTTCGAACTCGAGCAGGCTCAGGTCCACGCGGCGGCGCACGCCTGCCACGTCAACGACGGCATTATGATGGCTCTCAGGGGTCAGTTCGACGATCTTGCCGGGAATCGCTAAGCACACGCGGGCTCTCCTTGAAGCTCGGGACCACTCGGCCCTAAGCCCATACTCTCACCCTTGCTTGTGGCCCACAAGGTCAAAGGAGAACTTCAACTCGTCCTTGAGCTTGATCGCGCCGCCCGCCACCCGGACCAACTTGATCTGGTAATCGGTCTGGTTCAGCGAGAAGTCGCCGTAGACGTGCAGCCGGTCGCCTGTCAGGACGAGGTTGGCGGCAAGCGTGTGGGGCCGCGTGACGCCGTGCAAGAAAAGACTACCCTGCAGATTGATCGCATATTGGCCCGCACCCGTCGTCGTCGCCGAAACGCCGGAGCTCTCATAGACAATTTCGGGATACTTTTCCACCTCGAGAACCTCTTCCCTCATCACCCGTTCGATTTCGCGTCGATCGCGATCGCTGACGTTATCGGTGAGCTCGAGGGAGCCCGCTTTAACTACAATCCGAAGCGATGCGGGCTCGATGGTTTCAGGCGTCAGTTCCGCCTTGCCTGCA